>MDSV01101043.1_pt1 | contig 26887 bp, 24 predicted proteins | sample 810851 | NCBI WGS metagenome assembly MDSV01 (sample SAMN05326640, study PRJNA326480) | marine metagenome | isolation source: seawater | place: Atlantic Ocean: North East | collected 2012
ATCTCAGCCGACGAAGTTTCCAACAAAACCCAAATCGAGAAACTGATCCTAAGTCGCGCCATCAGCAAGCTGCTCAATCGAAATCTGCGAAACCGGGAGAGAGATCCTGCAGACAAACGGCGCTCAATGCTCAAACTCTCCTAGACCGACCAATCCGTCTACGATGAGATTGTGCCAATTGCTTACGACATGGAGAAAGAACTGCCGAACTGTTTCAACGCGGAAGAAACCGAGGCTTTTAGCAAACTGGTGGATCGCCTTTATGATTACGCCAGGCAGCTCGGTGACTAAGGCAATCGAGAAATACTTAAGGCAGAAAGTACTGAATCGTCTATGGTGAACTCTTGGAGGTCACCGCGTCAGAAACACTATTTTTTGGATTTTGGATAAGTCCAAGTGACTTCGTGGCACGTAATTTATTCAAAGATCAAATCAAGATATCGCAGCATGAAAATCAAACTATCCGAACTGCGCAAACGCAGCTTCATTGAAAAAGTGATGCTGCATTGCCATGATCAGAGTCTCTACCTGGTCTCAGTAATTCTGGATAGCGAAGAGCGCTATGTTACCGATGACAAGGGCGACTTCCTGAAGTCTTTCAACAAGCTATCGCTGCAAGCAAAATTTAAAGGCTTGGTGATTGGAAAAATGGTGCTGAGGCACCAGAGTCCCTACGACGAGATGATCGGTCTCTCCGAAGAACAAACAGATAATACCCTGGAAGTGCTGATTGGCGGTGAAGCCTACGCCTATGATGCTAGCGGGGATGAGTCCTTTCATTAGCCCCATTGGTTCCGATTGCGTTCGGATCCCGAAGATTTGTCTTGTTTGCTGGTGCCTGCTTTAAAGCCAGCGACTACCTTATGCCGACCACGTAGCTCAACCAGCTGTCATCATTTGGCGCTTCATCCACCGATTGCCAGTCGGCATCCTCATCTTCATCCGCAACGTCCCAGTACACCAGGCTCTTTGAAAACCCCGCTTCCGCCAGCATTTCCCTGACCTCAGCAATAGTCCAGAAGCGCCAGTGATACTCGAAGGCTTTTTCGATCTTGCTGCCATCGCCAAACTTGAAATGAATGTAGAACGAGCAATCTGCGTTAACAGGATTAAAGTAGGCCTGCTCCCAGTGATACTTGAATCCTTTCTTGCCCTTCACAATGGTGCGCTTATCAGTGACATCAGAGGCATAACATTCCTTGCCTCCCATCATGTCCATGATCATGATGCCTTTATCGTTCAGATTTTCATAAGCTATCCTGAAATAGTTCACCACCTCTTCCCGGGTCTTGAAAATCCAGAACGAGAAATTCTGTGCTGCCAATATATCGACCTGAGGCGTAGTCTTGGTCCGCACATCCTGCTCCAGCACTTCAACCCGCTCAGCCACTTTCGGCTTGAGCTTGCCGAGGTTATTCTCCACGCCCCACTGCAGCGTGTCGGGACAGATATCGATACCAAGTGCCTTGCGATCCTTATCAGATTTGACCCATTCACAGGAGACCGCAAAGGTGCCACAGAAATCTTCACGCAGAGTAAGCGCTTTAGACTTGAAGGCTTCGCGATAGATTTGGTCGAACACTTCAATTTCGTGGTCAGGCTCCTGCACCGACTGCTGATAATAGACAAACTTGTCTGCCAGTTCTGCCTGGCAGGGTTGATCACTGTTTTTAAATTTTTTACCGGGTTTTATTTTTGTCATGATTCCTGATTCTGGTTCTTTCTGTGATGCCGACAACGGCAGACAAGCTATCGAATTTATCGGCAGACCGCAATCAGCAGAACCAATCCGTGTGAGATTAGTCAAGCAAGAAGGAGTACTGCGCTGAGAAAACTGAACAGCAGTTTAGTTTTTATAGCGTTCAGGGTGATTTGTTACGCGGTGGCCGCATCCCAGTTTTTTACTCTGACTTTAACAGTCTCAATATCATGTTTGCATACACCCGCTTTTGCGATCAGTTTGTAATCGCAGATATCGCAGCGCACGCATTCCTTGAAATCGATCTTGGGGCCGCGAATTGCGCCGGTGGGACAGGCCTGCTCACACACCTTGCAAACATCGCACTGAGGCACACGCTTGATGCGCCACGGGGACACCAGTGATACCACACCGAGAGCCGCACCTAGCGGACAGGCATAGCGACAATAGAACCTGGGGATAAACAGCGCGCCAAGCAGGAATACTGCGGCAATCCCCCACAGCACCATGGAGCGTGAGATATAAAACACGGTGCCAAACGGTTCGAAATACTGGAATAAACTAAGATCGGCATAGGCGATAGCCATCACCACGAGGAACGCAAGAATGGCGTACTTCAGGTAAATCGCGACATCATGAATGGCCTGCGGTACCTGATACTGGAAGCGCTTGGGCACGATGCGAGTGATGAAGTCTTGTAACGCACCGAAGGGACACAACGACGAACAGAAAATTCTGCCCCACAGCAAGGCCGTGACCACGGTAAACACGATGATGATCAACAGCGGCAGATCATTCAGGAACAGCGAGGGGCCAAGCTTGATGCCGTTAGTGATATGGGAAACCGAAACGAAACCACCATCCATCCAGCCCAAATAAAACAGGGTGACGGTCAATGCAGCCCAGCGGAAGGCCGCGCTCTTGCGAATGAACGCGGTCATGACCAGTGCGCAGATAAGTATGACTGCAATCACCTCAGACACCGGTGCGCTGTCCAATAATTCTGACCACACGGTCTCGTCTGGATACTGGAACCGCGGCGAATCTTCATCTGGCTCTGGAAGCAGGTCGGGAGGGATAGTCCCTCCCTCGGACAGTGCCAGGGCCAGTGGAGGCACCTGGTAAGCCATTTCGTGAATGCCACCGAACTCACCCACCACCCCTTCTGTGCTATACAGCACTGAGAATGGCTGCGTAAGATCCAGTTCCGGCATAAGCACAATCGCCCCGGCGAAACGCGTCTTGCCAGCAATCTTGCCGTCGTCCGCACTACCGGCATAGACGAAGCGGGGCCGCTCCACCGGGAAGACTTCCTCTCCCTGCTTTATAGCCAGGCGTTCCTGGCGAAACGGCTGCGAGGAATTGCCATCGATGCCAACCAGCAGCATACGTCCTTCCCGAGAACGATTGCTGGCATCGCGATCGGCGGTCGAATAGTCATCCTCTCCTATAAGGAGCTCTCCCAATCCATCATGACCCATAAAGGCCAGGGACAGCTCCAGTTCCGTGCCATCGGGCTGGACTACCAGCATTTCCTGCACCAGACCGCTGTCAATCATGTCGTCCCAGCTTTGCTCTTCATAAACCTTCAGAGCCACGGCGTCACCGCTGGTGGCCGCGACATATTCAGAGTCCGCCAAATAGGCGAGCGCGACTCGGCGTGCTGAATCACGCACGCCACGGGCCACAGCCCAACTGGTGATAGTCGCGCGGGAGATTCCGTCGATATCACGGCCTACTCGAAAATCCTCGATGATGTTCTTGCGAGAGAACTGCTGTGGAAAATATTCACTGTTAATGAAGTCGCCTCGAATACTCTTATAAGATTCGATGTAGTGCAGCACCTCGATACCGGTGAGCGTGCCGTCCAACTCAATACCGACCAGCACATCGATTGGCGCACTGTATCCCACCTCTTCCGGCGGATAGTCAGGTGTTTCGAACAGGTACCCTACTAATTCCGCGTTCGGACTGCTCGCATCACCTTTATAGCCACGATAGACCGGTGGGTTTCCTTCTTTTAATGAAAATGAGTCAGCCTCACGCATGGCCGCCTTGAGCATATCCTCAGTGACCTCAATGGGCTGCTGGGCATTGGCGCAGGCTGCAGCCAGGCCAAAAAGTACGCCATAAAAGCGCAGGATTCTCTTCAATGAAACTGAAAAGTGAGAGGGGAAATAGCTGCGAAGTGCTTGATTTTTATACGACATTTTTATTCCGCAGGACGTACAGGTGAACGTATGCTACACAATTTTGTGCGTAAGGGTAAGCGACCCCCAAAACAGCTGATCCGGCCAAGCAGGTGATCCATCTGAAGCTGTAAAGCTGACTTAAGTTATTCGCTGCGCAGGCTTCCTTTTTCACCCTCTCCGGCCCGACCCAACTTCAGCACTACCCGATAAATGCGCCTCTGATAGGCTGCAGCAGGCCGGAAGTAGTATGATCGGAGTACGCTGCGCCCTGAAATTTGAACTAATACCAGATTGCCACTATGAATAGTCTAATAATTGATCTATTGAGCAAGAGTTATCTACGCATGATATATAGAACTTTGATCCTGCTAAGCACCTGTGTGTTTATGTTTGGCAGCCAGCTAGCAAGCGCTGCCGAAAACCGACTCCGCGCGCGGGAGGCAGGTCTCGTTGTAGGGGTTTTTGAACCAGGTGTAAATAACGCGATAACCGATGTGGAAGGCGTCCTGGTTGGTCATGAAACCGTCATCGAAGGCAATGACCTGCGCACCGGCGTCACTGCCATTATCCCAGCTCCCGGCAATCTCTATACCCACCCTATTCCTGCCTGGGTCACGGTAGGTAACGGCTACGGCAAGCTGATTGGTGAAACCCAGATTCGCGAATTTGGGGAACTGGAAACGCCCATCCTGCTGACCTGCACGCTGTGCGTGTGGAGTGCGGCCAATGCGCTTAAGGAATGGGTCTATATGCAGCCGGGTATGGGAGAGCACACGGTAAACCCGGTAGTGGGTGAAACCAATGATGGCGGTGTTAATAATATGTGGGCTGATCCGATCCAGCGTGAAGAGGTATTCAGCGCCCTCGCCAATGCCAGTTCTGGGCCCGTTGCTGAGGGTAGCGTGGGTGCCGGGACTGGCACCCAGGCTTTCGGCTGGAAAGGCGGCATCGGTACCAGTTCCAGAGTGCTGCCTGAGGAACTAGGGGGTTACACCGTCGGCGTGTTGGTGCAAACCAATTACGGTGGTTACATGACTATCAATGGCGCACCGGTTGGCCGGGAATTAGGCACCTACCCCTATCGTGATCTGGTCGCGCCAAGCGATGACGGTGATCGTGACGATGGTTCAATCATGATTGTGGTCGCCACCAATGCACCGCTCAGCGCCCGCAGCCTCGACCGCATAGGCACTCGGGCCATCATGGGCCTGGGCCGCACCGGCTCTTACGCCAGCAATGGCTCCGGTGACTACGTCATTACATTTTCTACCAATCCGGCAGTCCGCAAACCCCGCACCAGCAACAGCCCTGTCGCGATTGAAGAACTGGTCAACGCCTCCATGTCGCCTCTATTCGCCGCCACCGCTGAGGCCACGGAGGAAGCAATTTATAATGCAATCTTCAAAGCCACCAGCGTAAGCAGCAGCCGCGGCGAACTGCAGGCGGTGCCGTTTAGCGAGCTGATTCGAATCCTCGAAAAACACCAGGTGCTGAATTGGGATCAGACGGTTCCACGCTGACTCTCCCGAGGCAACAGAGAGTCGAGATGTATCGAAGCAGCCAGCTGAAGCCGCTGCGCGTTAAAATCTGCGTGACACTGCAACTGCGATCTGCATAATAGAGGCTTATTTGTCGAATAGCGCCATAACCGGTAGCTATGGACCACACAAGACCCCATGGGATACCAATTGAGCAACCGATTGTTCTCGAAGTACCTCAGCCTGATCGGCTTGCTGGCCATATGCACGGGCTGGCACAGCAGTTTCGCCCAGCAGTCTGAATTCCCCAGTGAGAAAGTCGTCCATCTGCTGGACGAACCCCGCCATCGACCAGTGCGGCAACATGGACAACTCTATCTATTGGATGTGCGCATCAAACCCGGTGATGAATCTTTCCCCCATACCCATGATCAGGCCATACTGCTGACCTATATCAGTCTTGCTGGCGGCCCGCAAAATGGCCGGGTCGGCGTGAACACTGACTATGCCGCCGAGGCTTTTACCCACAAGGTGAGCAACGCAGGCCCCGGGCTGTTTCATATCATGGCGCTGGTGCACGATGGACCCGGCCAACCGTTAAGCGAAAACGATCTACCCAGCGGTATGCGGGTAGACCCGGAACTGGAAAACCCATGGTTCAGGTCTTATCGCTATCAACTGGCACCGGGCGAATCCACCGACCTGCAGTCACATAGTAACCCCAGCTTTGTAATTCTGGGGTCGGAGGGCCTGGCCCACGTTTCGCGGGAAGACGGGGTAACGCGTGAATTGGCACACGCCGGCGAATGGGCATGGCGGGAACAGGATTCCACTTATCAAATAACTAATGTCGGCGACACACCGGTCGCTATCACTGTGAATGAAGGGCGACTGCAGCAATAAAATTGCTTTATCTGCTGGCCTATCTGGCCAAGCACCTTTATTATCGCGAACCATTTTACGCGACACTCCCGAAGCCACAATTCCTGTAGTAATACTACGTAATCCTCTTTCCTATTCTCTTTATTGATGGAGCGCAAGTCAGTGCAAGCTATTGTACAAACTGAAGAAACCTTCGATCACCCAAATCTTTCGCAATACGGTATTTCCGACGCCACGAAAATTTACTACAACCCGGGCTATGAACTGCTGTTCGAGCATGAAACCGATCCGGCATTGGAAGGTTATGAGCGCGCTGTGCTGACGGAATCTGACGCAGTATCCGTAAACACCGGTGAATTCACCGGCCGCTCCCCAAAAGATAAATATCTGGTCAAAGACGACTCCACCCGTGACACCGTCTGGTGGTCTGATCAGGGCGCCAACGACAACAAGCCCATCGGTGAGGTGGTCTGGCTGGAGTTAAAAAACCTGGTCACGGAACAACTCAGTGGCAAGACACTTTATGTCGTTGATGCTTACTGCGGCGCCAATGAGGATACTCGGCTGTCCGTGCGCTTCATTACCGAAGTGGCTTGGCAAGCGCATTTCGTTAAAAACATGTTCATTCGCCCGACGCTGGAACAACTGAAAAATTTTGAGCCAGATTTCGTGGTGATGAATGGTGCCAAATGCACTAACCCAAACTGGGGAAAACAGGGACTAAACTCAGAAAACTTTATTGCCTTCAATCTCACCGAGAGACTCCAGTTGATTGGTGGCACCTGGTATGGCGGCGAGATGAAGAAAGGCATGTTCTCCATGATGAACTACCTGTTGCCGCTACAGGATATTGCCTCCATGCACTGTTCGGCCAACATTGGCAATGATGGCTCGACGGCCATTTTCTTCGGTTTATCTGGAACCGGCAAAACCACCCTCTCCACGGACCCTGAGCGAGCGCTCATTGGCGATGATGAACACGGCTGGGACGACAACGGCGTTTTCAATTTTGAAGGTGGCTGCTATGCCAAGACTATTAACCTGAGCAAAGAGAACGAGCCAGACATCTATCACGCCATTCGTCGTGACGCTTTATTGGAAAATGTTAGCGTAGACGAGACTGGCAAGATTGATTACTCGAATAACTCTCGAACTGAGAACACCCGGGTTTCCTACCCCATCTATCACATTGATAACATCGTTAAGCCGGCATCCCGTGGCGGTCACGCGAAACAGGTAATCTTCCTCACGGCTGATGCCTTCGGTGTACTGCCGCCTGTGTCCAAACTAACTCACGACCAGACCCAGTATCACTTTCTGTCTGGCTTCACTGCCAAGCTCGCCGGCACCGAACGTGGCGTGACAGAGCCCACACCGACTTTTTCCAGTTGTTTTGGCGCAGCATTCCTGTCGCTGCACCCCAGCCGTTACGCTGAAGTGCTAGTGAAGCGCATGGATGCAGCTGGTTCTAGCGCCTACCTGGTGAATACGGGCTGGAATGGCACGGGACAACGCATTTCAATCAAGGCAACCCGAGCAATTATTCACGCTATTCTCAACGGCACCATAGATCACGCCGACATGCACGAGTTGCCTTACTTCAACCTGGCGATTCCCAGCAAAGTGCCTGACGTGGACGACGGCATCCTGGATCCCCGTGATACTTATACAGACCCTGCAGAATGGGACGAGAAAGCCAGACACCTGGCAGCACTGTTTATCAAGAACTTCGAGAAGTTTACGGATGACCCCCGCGCTGCGGCACTGGTGGCAGCAGGCCCGAAGCTCTGAATCGCGGTTAAAGCAGAGGACAATAAACGGCGCCGCCCGGCTTCGTTCCAGTCGGTTCATTCACCGGTACTGCGCTGACCGTCTGCCAAGAATTAATATTTGGCAAAAAAAATGGCGACCCCTGGGTCGCCATTTTTTTAACCTGTTGCTCTAATCAATGAGCACCGCCACCAGTGTCTTGGGCCGCGGGCAATGCGAGGGCCGTCAGCTTGGAGCTGGTCTGCAGCATGATGTACTGGTGTCCATCGTGGGTCCAGCTGCTCATGCCGTAGCTGGATCGTGCAGGCGCTTCGATCTCGGCAAGGATTTCACCGGTATCCTTGTCCAGTGCCCACAGCATAGGTGTGCCATCAGAAGCCTGGTCTGAATACACCAGCATGGTCGGCGTAACCACCATGGGTACCAGAGCGCCGGTACCGGTGTTGCCGTAAACTGATTCAGATACACCTTCACGCTCAAAAACATCTTTGTAACGCTGCGGTGTCTCACCGGTTGGAATGGTGAACTTCTTCTCGCCTGTATCCATGTCATAGGCAACGATGGTGCTATAGGGTGGTTTCCAGATCGGCAGCCCACTTGGGTGACGCGGTGGACGCGCGGTCGCACCTGGCACGCCGTTCGCGTATTGCGCCGTGGTAGAACCCGTCGAGTTAGGGAACAACAGATCAGCTTCTTCACCCGGAATCAGGCGCAGCGCAAAACATGCGGTGTGCTCAGACAGGTAAAACACATTGTTCACCGGATCAGCAACAGGAGGTGAAGTGATGTTTACACCTCCTGCACCGCCTGGGCAGTTCATGGCCGCATATTTACCCATTGGGTTGTCAGCGTGAATCGGCGGATTAAACAAACCGCCCATCACATAGTCTTCCATTGCAGCAAGAGACTGCTCCTTCAATTCCGGCGTGAAGTCCAGCAAATCTTCTTCGCTAATACCCTGCAGCGAGTATGGCTCGGGCCATGTCACGTGGAGCTGAGTGGGCGAAAGTACTTCACCCGGTACAATTGATGGAGGCACTGGTCGATCTTCAATCGGCCATACCGGCTCGCCAGTGAGACGATTGAAAGTGTATAGCCAGCCTTGCTTAGTTGCCTGCACCACAGCCGGAATGTCGCGACCATCAACAGTCAGGTCCATCAGCACCGGTGCAGTAGGCGTATCGAAGTTCCAGATTTCATGCTTCACAAACTGGAAATGCCAGGCCCGTTCACCGGTACTTGCATTGAGAGCGATGATACTCGCGCCATATAGATTATCGCCTGGCCGAAAGCCGCCGTAGTAATCGATAGTCGCACTGTTGGTCGGAATATAAACCAGATCGTTCTCAGGGTCTGCAGACAGCGGCGCCCAGGAGGAGACATCGCCAGTCCATTCCCAGGCATCGTTTTCCCAGGTCTCATGGCCATACTCGCCGGGCTTGGGAATTACATTAAACTTCCACTTGAAATCACCGGTACGCAGGTCGTAGGCAAGAATGTCACCTGGCACGTTTTCGATGCGAGCCTGGTGATATCCCTGCTCTGCAGAGTTACCAACTACGATCGTGTCGTTGACAACGATTGGTGGTGAGGAAGAAGTAATGTAGCCAGTCTCCAGGGGGATGCCCTCATAAGGATCGTATGGATGCCCCAGGTCCCCGAGCAGATCAACCACACCGCTCTGGGGAAATCCTTCAATGGGTATAGGCTCACCCCAATTTTCCAGAGGCACACCCGTCTTGGCATCAAGCGCAGTCAGGAAGAAACCGGGAGAAACGATCACCACCACACCCCGACCATCGATGTTGCCGAAGGCGACGCCCTTACCGTAGTCCGAACGCATGGAATATTCAGCGCGTGGCGTCTTGGGCTCACGGTAGGACCAAACGGTCTCACCGGTCTTGGGATCGATGGCGACCACGTGACGGTTGTAGCCAGCCACTGTGTAGAGCAACCCATCAACCAGGGAGGGCGTGGCGCGTCCGCTGACAGCACCAAAACTGGCACCATCCCATTCCCAGGCCACCTCCAGCTGGTCGAAATTCTCTGGGCTAAGCTCATCGGAAGGGGCATAGCGAGTGTGGGCAAAATCATTGCCCAGGGTGAACCACTGCTCAGGGTCCTGCGCATTGACCCACGCGGAGCTCAGCACGATAAGGAAGCTTATAAAAACCTTCCTTAAATCAACAGTTTGCATGGATTTCTCCTCTCATAGCAGAAGGTGGCACGCAGAATACTGCATGCCAATCGCGAATTATTCCAGCGCATCGCGTGGAATCTACTCTGGGTTCAAATTATCCAGCTTTTACCGGGGATTCCCAGAACTTTAACTGGCTGAAAAGTAACAAAGTTTGTCTTATTCCGGGGCTATGGGCTCGCTCGCGACAATATAGGTTTCTTTGAAAATCTGCGGCATGCGCGCGGCCTTGCCGGTATTCAAATTAGTACATACAAACTTAAATTTGCCTTTGGCCAGGGTGCGGCCGGACGCTATGTTGATAATTTGGAATTGCCGGCCCAGTCGCAGCTTACCATCGGGCTCCACAATCCAGGTTGCTACCTGCAGCTCGTCGCCTTCATAGGCTGAACCCAGCAGCTGCACATCAAACTGAATTGCCGCCATCCCTCTACCCATCTGCTTGCAGGTTTCCTCCGGCAGTCCAAGGGCCGCGGAATGGGCGAAAGCACAATCAATCATCCACTGCACGTAATTGTGCGTCGAGACATGACCATAGCCATCGACATTGGCGGCAGTCGCGGTGATATCGATGGTGAAAGGATTGCTGCGATCCCAGCTCAATGTCGTCACTGGTTTAACTCTTACTCTATGGTGATGCCAGCATCAGCCAGGCGTCTTCCGGATATAAACCGCTTTCCAGCAGGCGCATGCGCCGAATGGAATCGAGGGTTTCGGTAAACACAAAGTTGAGAATCATAAGATCTTCCGTACTAGTTGGTGCCGTGCCCTCACAGGCTTTGGCCAGCACTACCGCCGGATTTTCCCCCGACAGGGCCAGATCGGTGGCACGATTAGCGATAGTGCCCTCGCTGAACATCTCCAGGCGCACCAACTCTCAGTTCTGTTCTAATTCCCAGGCGACAAAGGCGACGCCGGCCAGAACCGAGACGATGGTAACGCCCTGTACTACCATATTGAGCCTGAGTTCAGAAAGTTTCATGAGCAAAGAAGCGTGCCTAGTCTTTCAGGGCGAACGTGAACAGGCTGTTACCTGAAATGATTGAGACATACTGAATACCATCCACCATAAAAGTGACCGGCGCCATTACGATCTGTCCACCCAGGTTTTTGTAATAGAGCAACTCGCCGTCACGAGCATCCAACACGTGAAAATAACCTTCACGACCTCCGGTGATCAGTAAATCCGAAGCAGTGGTTAACATACCACTGTCACTGACGTCGAACTGGCTGTATTCCCAGACTGCTTCGCCAGTCTGCGGGTCCATGGCTTTCAATGAGCCAAAACCTACTTCGTTGGTCCAGTTGTTAATGGGATTGGTACGCCCAATGCCAATCGTTGGCGCACCCGGCGCGGGCGCCAAGACCGAAAATCCGCCGCCAAGAAAAGCTCGACCCGGCACATATTCCGATTCCTCGGCGCGATAAATCGTCGCGTAGTCTTCCCAGGCACTGAAATAGAACAAGCCAGTACGTGGACTAAAGGATGGCGGATACCAGTTGGTGCCACCCTGATTTCCGGGGAATGTTGGCATGCCCTCCGGTTGCGGCGTAGGAATCGGCCGTCCAATTTCATCCAGTCCACTGGACCAGTTCACCCTAACATAGGGTTCGCCGAGCAGGAACTCACCATCGGTGCGGTCCAACACATAGAAATAGCCATTGCGGTTTGCCCACAGCATGACCTTGCGTGCCTCGCCCTGCCACTCGATATCAGCCAGCAGGGGAACCTGCACGGAATCATAGTCATAAGCATCATTGGGCGTGAACTGGAAATACCACTCCAACTCACCGGTGTCAGCATCCAGTGCGAGCACCGAATCTGAGTAGAGGTTATCGCCCGGCCGCTGTCCGGCATTCCAGTCAGGGCCCGGATTACCAACTCCCCAGTAGGTCTGGTTAAGTTCCGGATCATAGGAACCAGTAATCCAGACCGGTGCGCCTCCGTGTTCCCAGTCATCCCCTTCCCAGGAATCATGACCCGACTCGCCTGGACCTGGAATGGTATAGGTCTTCCATGCCAGCTCCCCGGTATCTGCCTCATAGGCAGCAACATAGCCCCGGATACCAAATTCTCCACCACCAACGCCGACTATGACTTTATCTTTCACCACCAATGGCGCCATAGTCACAGAATAGGCACGGGCCACGTCACCCACTTCCTGCTTCCACAGTAACTCACCGTTAACACGGTCCAAAGCGATGAGATGCGCATCCAGCGTGCCCATAAAAACTGTGTCGCCCAGTATGGCAACACCGCGATTGTTTGCACCGCAGCAAACCAGTGCACGCTCATCATTAACATGTCGATACTTCCAGAACACGCGACCTGATATCGCATCCACAGCCATGACGCTATTGGGACGCTCAGTCAAGTACATGACACCATCGACAATCAACGGGTTGGATTGCCAGGCACCAAACACCTGATTTTGCAGCACCCACTTTAATTCCAGGTCGCTCACATTATCTGCATTAATCTGATCCAGCAGACTGAACCGCTGGCTCATGTAACCGCCATTATAGGTAAGCCAATTGTGCGGCTCATCGGCAGCGTTGAGAATGCGCTCAAAAGGAACCTGAGCCTGCGCCGTTAGTGTCAGGCAAGTTACCGTTAATAGCAGAAAAGAGTTTAAACTTGTTTTCATTCCATACCTCGCAAGGTCAACAAATAGCCAACCATATCGGCAACTTCATCATTGGTGAGATTTGTCGGTTGTTTACTGGGGCGCTCACTAATTTCGTAAGTCACCAGCTCCGACTTCAGCAGAGAGCGCAGGCGCTCCTGCGAATCGATTAGCTGAACGGTGTAGGTGTCCTCGTTCAGCCGTCGACCAACTATGGTCTCTTCGTTGCGCGTAACGAGTCGAATCGGGCGATTGATTGGCAGCAGTGCCGCCGCCGGGTCGATTAGATTGAGCTGTAGGTTGGTGGGCGTGCGCAAGATGCCTATCGAACTCAGATCCGGCGCAGTACGAGGCCCCTCACCGTTAACCCGGTGACATGAGGCACATTCACCTTTCCCTTCAAACAGCGCCTTGCCACGTTCGGGATCACCGATACGCACCGCAACCCCATCGGGGTCAAATCCTGCTCGAATGTAGGCTATCACACCGCTTAACTCTTCATCCCTGAAATTAAACGCCGGCATCTGCCCCTGGGCAGCGCCGTTGCTGATCACTTGCCGCAGATCTTCGTCTGACGAAGCAGTGCGAAACTGACCCAGGCGCAGGTTAATGCCGCTCACCAGGTCGCCCTGAGGGCCGTGACAGAGAGCGCACTCGCGGGAGTAAATGGCCAGGCCGGCCTGGATTGCTTCACTGCTGTATTGATGGTCACTTACTTCCTGCGCCTGCAGCAGAGCTGGCATCAGGAACAGGGAAATCACACGCAGTAACCGTCTTTGACACCAGGTGCTGCGCTTTAGGGGAGTGTACTTCATGGTAAATCGTTACCTCTATTACTTGATTCTAAGAGCATAATGCCTCTCCGAGGTCAGGTCCAACATCCTCGGCAAATTGCGCCTCTCATTGCCTGCCTGACAACGGCCGGATTTACTGAGTTTTGTGAGTTTCTATGCCGAATCGCCTCTGCTATATTAACTACTTGTCCTGCAGGCCGATGTGCTCATTTTCCAGTCTAATGCAGCAATAATCAAAATATAGGAGAGGTAACACACATGACCTTGCATAGAGAGAGGGCCCTACCAGCCTTTGGCCTGATAATCACCCTGGTCCTTAGCCTAGTCACGTTTTCTGGCAGCAGTTTCGCTCAGGATAATAGTCAGGGGCGTTATCGCCCTGAAGGCCGCCAAATTGGCCTGGCAGCGGGGCGCGAATTTGATGAACGTGTCTACGAAGTCCGCACCTACCAACCCGACGTCAGTGCAGATGCCTTTGCCGGCGCTATGGTGTTCTACCCTCTCACCCTAAGCTTCGATTTACCTAACGGCGCTATCGCTTTCGTGCCAGGCTTCCGCGCCAATGCAGCCATGTATGAGTGGTGGGGTCCTGCCATGGCTTCCCTTGGCTACACCGTCTTTATTTTGGAAACCAACTCACCCACCGATACCCTTGCCGCACGCGCGGACGCGCTGATTGCTGCAGTTGATTTCATCAAGTCGGAAAATCAGAACGCCGAAGCGCCAATAGTCAATAAAATCGATCCTGACAAGATTGCCATCATGGGTCATTCCATGGGCGGCGGCGCCTCATTGGTCGCAGCTGCTGAACTTGGCAACAACATTGGCGCAGTTATCCCCCTCGCACTTTATTGCTGCGAACGCCGCCAATCATTCAGCGGCGACTACAGCAATGTCAGTGCGCCCGCCCTCGTTATTGCGAGTGCAGTTGATGAAGTCGCGCCACCCGCAGATCATGCCAAGCTGGTATACGATTCAATTGGGAGCGCAAAAATCTATTTGGAACTGGCTGAAGGAGACCACAGGTTCGTCACCAACAGCGGTGAGCAAAAGTCTACCCTCGGACGCTATGTGCTCGCTTTCCTGAAAGATAATCTTGATGGTAGAAACCATTTGGCCAGCATCACCGAGACTGACGCCGAGATTTCGACGTTTTTACAGGATTAATCAGCTAAAAAAGTAATAATAAAGGGCGGCGCTGTTCACAGCGTCGCCCTTTTGATTTCACGTCTGTAGTTCATATTTCTTATCCACTTACCGAGAACAGCCGGCCTGGTCCAGAATCAGCTTGTACCTCAATATCGGATTGGACATCCCGCTTATGAAGGCTTGGTATGCTTGCCTGCATAGAGAAACTAATTGGAGTCGGAGCAACCAGAGTCAGTTGAAGGTCTCGTTCATGGCTTTCACAATTCTTGAATGACTATCGCTTTTTAGCTCTACCCTTTTTGATTTCCCATAACTTCGCGTACTTCATGAAGTTATAGAAGGCAGCATTCATACTGGTCAGCAATCCATCCACGCCATCGAGAAAATAGCCTTTGAAAAAATAGATCTGAATAAAGGTCAGCGGAAAGACAAAAATAAGCGTAATGACGGACACGCTACTGCCCTTTTCAAACTTATCCTCGGCCTTGGCTTGGCTGTATTTATTGGACTTAGCAATGCGTTGAGAATAGGTAAGATTCTCAAGGTGATTGATGGTAGCGTCAGTCTTTTCGACCTCCCCGTCAATACTAATGCTTTCATGCACACGGCGCGGTTCATAATGCCCGGCGCTCTTGCGAAACAGTCGGATCAGGCGATCGTCGCCTGCAAAACTCTTGGGGCTTTTGCCCCAACGGTAAAGCGTTCTGTTTGATTCCAGGGCAACGACTTTGTTTTCCTCCACTACCCTAATAACTTCCTCGAGGTATTCATCAGTGAGGATTTCATCGGCATCGATGTTAAGCACCCACTCATTGCTACACAGATCCAAGGCATGGGCTTTCTGTTCGCTGAATCCCGACCATTCCTTGAAACTGGTTTTAACATTTTCGTACTGCCCGGCCAGTTCCACGGTGCCGTCAGTACTGCCGCTATCCACCAGGATAACCTCGTCAAACTCCACCAGGCGATCCAAGCAGGCACCGATATTCTGCGCCTCATTAAGGGTAATTATGTATGCACTAACTGGAATTTTCTGAAACATCTGTGGAGCCCAACCAAGGAGAAATTTGTTTCGCCGTCTGTTCAATCTTCCACAGCCTGAGCTGTATCGTGGCCAAGGATCTTATCATTGATGACAGCCATCACTGACTGCGGACGCAGAGAGGCCATACAACGGTAATTAAAGCTGCAGCGGAAAGTATCGCAGTCTTCGCCACAGGCCTCTGAGCCGCGAACCATATAGCTGTTTTCCCCCAGCGGGGCCCAGATAGCTTCATCACTTGGGCCGAACAGGGCAAAAACCGGGATGCCAGTAGAAGCCGCCAGATGCATGGGACCACTGTCCCCACCGACAAAGAAGCGACAACGCCGGTAGAGTTCGGCGAGTTCCGCAAAAGAGAGACGGTTGCAAAAGTTAAAGACCTCAATCCCTCCCAACTGCGCTATCACTGCATCAATGATTTCAGCGTCATTTTCACCAGCTCCGACCCAGACAACCTGCAGCCCTGCTTCGTGAAGCAAGGTGACCAATTCTGCGAAGTATTCCCCAGGCCACAGCTTGTAGGAGACACTGGCACCAGGGTGAACGGCAACAAGATTTTTGCCCGCCGCTGCTGTCACCAACTTTTCAATGGTCTCCCCTGCCGAGGCACCAATCCGATAAGGCAGACTGCTGGAAGGCGCCACCTCATCTACATATTCGCTGACAATTTCGCCGAACGCTTTAAAGCGGTGATTCTTGTAATTGGGGTCGCGGATATCGGTATAGAACAATTCCGCCCGCTTTCCGGTATGCCCAACCCGATTGCTGCAACCGCTCAAACGAGCCAGGACACCGGTGAAGCGCTCCCCTTCCAAATCGAGAATGGTGTCCGTTCGTGCGCCTCGAAACGCTCGCATGAACCGCCAGTAGTGAGATAGACGACTGAAGAAAGGCTTGTCCTTCGCCATTTCACTACGTGGAAACAGCAAGGTCCTGGCTTGCGGCGGCAATACCATGGCGGCGAGCGGGCCAAATCGTACATCCAGCACCACTAGGGCATCTGGATGGCTTTCCAGCACCTTCAGCACCCAGGGCAATCCCAATACAAAATTGCCCAGGAAGTGGGTCGGAAACAAGAGAATGGGGGCTTTTTCAGGATTCACGGTCGCTTTTTCGAGTCTTCGGCTCTGATTTATTATTGGCGTGATGCCTTGTTATCAGCACATAATTCGGAAATTGCAGCTATTGTTTGCGGCAATTCACAGAATACCCAGACAGGCTTCGAGACAATGGCTCTGGCAGTCAAAGGCAGCTTAAGGCGCTCAGAGTTGCAATTTGCCACGAAATTGACACATTTTCACGGAATTCGTCCCCGTTACCCTACAAAATGTCACAAAGTCGCCGAAATCAAAACTATATAATTATTCACTACTTAGGGAGACTTCTGGCGCCCAGCAAGTTGCAGTCAAAGCCAGCAGACCACTAGCTAATCAAGAATGAACGGAATCTGAGAAGCTACTACGGAATTTAACATGATCTCCAGGCACCTTACTAAACGCCAACTACTCGCGAAGACTAAAGCCAGCCTGCTAACGGCAGCGGTGGCCTGGTCACTTGCTGTCTCCGCAGAGATACCCTCTACTGACTTAGTGGAAAAAGACTCGACCGTTGTATACCCGGCGGAATACTTTGACCAGTTCTACCCCGTCTCAGCCAACGATATGCTGAGCCGCATTCCCGGCATTGAACTGGCCTTGCGCGGCAGCAGTAGCGGGCGCGGCCTGGGATCCGGTGCGGGTGAAGTGCTTATTAATGGTCAGCGCATCACTGGCAAGAACAACGGTGGTCGCCGCCAGCTGGCCCGCATCTCTGCCGATCAGGTGGAACATATTGAGATTATTCGCGGCACGTCGGAAGAGCTGGATGTTCGCGGTAGCGGGCAGATAGTAAACGTCGTGTTGCTGGATACACCCAGCCGGTCCAGCACTACAGTGCAGCTGCGCTCCGATGTCATACAGGACGGCACCTTCGATCCTGGCGGCCAGCTCTCTCACGCTGGCCAGACTGGAAATTTAAACTACCTGTTTAACGTGGGAGCCGACCCCCGCTATCGCGCCTGGGAGAGCGAGGAATTCAGCTTTAGCCCGAATGGCGATCTCACCGAGGTTCGCCGTGAATCGCGCACCCGCGATGAAACCCAGCTGCAAACCAGCATGAACCTCGGCTACAGCTTCCAGCGCAGCGTGGTGCAGTTCAATGCGCTGGTCGAAACTGTTGGCGATGTCCCGGATGAGCGTTATCGCACCATCACCCAGATGGCAGACAATTCCTCACGTGTGGAAACCGAGTCCAACGCCAACCAGCGCAATAACTGGGAAGTCGGCGGTGACTTCGAGCACGATTTTCGCAACGCAGGCACCTTCCGCTTTCTGTTCATCGTCAATGATCGCGACTCGGTAAACCAGCGCAACCGCTTTCAGTTACTGAATGACGTGAGCACCCAGGACCTGTTCATCGAGAATGCGGGCCGCGATCGCGAACGTATCGCGCGCACCTCCTATACTTTAAGCTTAAGCGGTTCCCAGGGTCTGGAGCTTGGCGTTGAAGGCGCACAGACAATCCGCGATTCCAACCTGGTGCTGGCCCGTGATACCGACGGCGAGCGCAATCCCGCATTTGGCAACCTGGTTCCGGTGAGTATTCCAAACGGTAACTCCACGGTTCAGGAAATGCGCACGGAACCCTTTGCCAATCATAATTGGCAGCTTAATCCGAAAATGTCGCTGGAAAGTTCAATCGTGATGGAAACTTCTACCATCGAGCAGAGTGGCGATGTCAGCAACTCGCGCGACTTTCAGTTCGTGCGACCGCGAATCGACTACCGTTACGACATCACCTCCAGCCTACAGCTGCGAGCCGGCGTCCGCAAAGATGTGGAACAGCTGAGTTTTTCTGACTTTAGCGCCTCTGTGGATGGCGGTGACGAAGATCGAGACACCATAGCGGGTAACCCCGACATTCGTCAGGAGCAATCCTGGCGCTATGAATTGAACCTCGAAATGCGGCTGCCTAACGAACTCGGTGTAGTCAATTCCCAGTTCTGGTATCGCGACGTGGAAGACCACATCGACCGTATCGATGTCTCTAGCAGCGAAAACAAGCTGGAATCTGCCCGCGGCAATATCGGCGACGGCAAGCGCTATGGACTGAACCTCGACGTCAGTACCAAACTTGACCCCCTGGGCCTCAACAATGCCTTGCTGACTACCGGTGTGCGCCTGCGTGACTCTGAATTCATGGATCCTTTCCTCGGTATCAAGCGACGTCAGCGCGGTAATGGCCGCTGGCAGGCCAATGTGGGTTTCCGTCATGACGTGTCTTCACGCGGCCTGACCTATGGCTTCAACTACAGCAATAAATCCAATGGCAGCACTGGCCGCCAGGCGATCGATATTGATGATATCGAAGAGTTTATCGAAGCCCCTCGCCTCTCTGCCTATGTTGAGAAACGTGCTTTTGGCAACCTCATGTTTCGACTGGAATCAAACAACATGACGAACGCGGAATGGTGTCGAAAGCGAACCCGTTTCGTTGGTGCCACTGCCGGTGGTGTGGTTGAAGAAAATGAAGACTACTGTAACGGTGGCGGCATGGAGCTGGCACTGCAGGTTCGCACTACTTTCTGATTCCCGGCACAGCAACTTGGTTCCAGATTTAAAAGCCCTCCTCGGAGGGCTTTTTTGTGGCGCACTGACAAGCGCGACTCAACTTGCAGCCTGACTTAGCGTGACTTGCGAAAACCAATGGCCGCGCCAATCAAACCCAGGACCGGCGCAGTCACAGCAACTACCAAGGTGAGAATAACACCCTGGGAAGCCTCATCGCCGTCGAGGCCAGTAACCAAAGGCAGCAGAAAAACCACGGCAGCAGCCAGCACCAGGGACATAACTGCCCCTAGCGTCATTCCCAACAGCATAAAGACCAGTGTTCGTATGAAAATTCGCTCGAACTATGACAGCCGGCAAAGTGGATCAAGGATTGCAGTGTAGGCACTTAACACCACGAACGCACAAGCCAGCCAGATATCGGCTATAGAGCAGCGAATATCCGGCTCCGAAAGAGCTACCGAAAATGCGATGGCCTGCACCAACGGAAATACACTCGCAGCATCTGCGTAGTTAACAAAGCGATTTGCTAGGGTAATTCTTTCCACGACTGAACCTCCGCTGACTGACAATCCTGTCTAAAGCTCACAATTCGTTTACCTAAAGCGGTTTTTCCATAGTAACTACCAGATTGTCCGAGCCGTTTTCTCCCTTCAATACTTCTCGACTGACTTCCTTAAAACCTTTGGCCAGGTAAAGTGGTTCACCTGCCACGGTTGAACCCAGAGCAATACGCTTGAATCCTGCGGCACGAGCCGCATCCTCGCCCAGTTTAATCAATAAAGAGCCAATACCTTGGCGCGTCCACTTCGGGTGGGTGTACATGGCGCGGATACGGGCTGCCTCTGTCGCCGGATCGCTGAGACTGTCATCGCGCCCTTTCGTGTGATTACCACCATACAGGGTGCGCCTTTTGCCCCAACCACCACAGCCAACCAACACTTGCTTGCCGTCAACCGCGGCTTCGATCAGAAAATAGCTGCCATCATCTATGAGGGTTTGATCCACACCCATGGTTTCTTTGGCTGCCTCAATCTCTGCATGGGAGAGATAAGCCTTCATGTTCTCTTCAATCGCCAGTCGCATCAGATCAATAATGGACGGGATGTCCGCTTGTACCGCGATACGGTGACTGAATTTCATGGTTTTTACGGCTGGCCCGCTGTGGGTTGGGTCATGACTAGGGCTCACTTTTCAGCACGTGGCGCTCCAACATACACCGCCTCACCACAGCCCCGTAGACATTACCCGCATGGTCGACACCAACGCCCTCTGCTCCGGAATGATCATCTCGCAGCGGCTCCATATCTTCGATAAAGCTGTGGACCGTGCCATCGATTGCCGAGCCAATGCGAATACCTTTCATGATGCCCATGAGCTCCCCAGCCCCCGTATCTGGGCCTGACTCGGAGTCGGCCACGTAGATCGTGTCGTCCGCCGTGATCATGATGCCGCTGGGCCGGCCGAACTGCGTCCACTCATCAATAAATTCACCCTCCTGCGACAGAATTTGAATACGGTTGTTTTCCCGATCACCCACAAACAGGCGGCCCCTTGAATCCATAGCCAGGCTATGAGGCTCACTCATTTCTCCGGACGCTTCTCCTTTGCGGCCAATAGCCTTGATGAAGCTACCGTCACTGGCGAAATGCGCAATGCGATTATTAAGGCCGTTGCGATGGCTCTCGGCTACAAAAATATCGCCGTCGCGGGGATCGACAACGACATCATTAGGCCAATACAGCAAGCCAGGCTCTGAGCCACCTTCACCGGGCCGTCCCAAAGTCAGCAGGACTTCACCATCCGGGCTGAACTTGAACACCTGGTGACCAGTGTCATCATTTGCCCGGGCATCGGTGACCCAGAGGTTACCCTCGTGATCAACCGTGGCGCCATGGGGGAAAACAAACAGACCCCGGCCAAAGCTGGCCAACAGCTTGCCGTCGTAATCAAATTTAAGGATCGGGTCTTCCGGGCGATCTTCGCAGGAATTTTCAAAACAGCGGTGCACCACGTATATAGTCTTACCATCGGGTGCAGGCTCAACCGCGGTGACAGCCGCCCAGGCCGCCGTGTTGTCTGGTAACTCACCCCAATCGCGCTGGGTTATGTAGGGCCGTGGCAGATCATTACGAACGCCGTGGGCAACAGATTCCGCGTCAGTCTGACCTAGCGCCGCGCGGCTGGCCAATATCAAAGCCAGGAACATGGTGGGCAGCACCGTGTTTATCGCGTCGACTGGAGGCTTCGCTATTTTCCGGGATCTTTGCATATCGACTGACTCCCTCTAATGATTTAACCCAGTGTAGCCAGTTTTCCATCACCAACAAAGTCGCGTGCCAGTGGCGCGACATCACAACGAAAAAAGGGGACCTGCGGTCCCCCTTTTTGACTGATGCAACTCAAGGTTTAAGCCAACCTATTGCAGGGTCAGATTCGCCTGGTTGATGATATAGGTGCGTATTGCCTCGGCATCGCTATCACTCAGTTCACTGTCGAAGGACACCATGCCGGCGTCGGATAACTCGCCCTCTAATACCACGGCAGCCCAGGAATTCTGAGTTGCTATGCGACGACTCAGACGCAGATCAGGGTAGGTATCCGCACGCAGGGATATACCCATTGGGCCGTGACAGACCGAGCAGTTGCGGTTGTAGGCGGTCTCCCCTTGGGACAGCAACTCATTGGATGCCTCGATCTGGGGAATTTCAAAATCACCTTCCACACTGGTGGTGATTGGATTACTGGGCAGCATGGCGTCGCCGCCAGCGCGATAAATCAACAGGCGCGAATTGTTTCTTGATGCCACCGTAGTAGGTTCTGCCGCGCCTGGCCCCGCCTTGGGAAGCGCAGGTGACCCCACCAGCAGGGCAATATGTTGCTCACCGTCCACAGTGAAGGTCGCTGGTGCTGCCATCACCCCGGCCTGAACGTAGTCTGTCCACAGGGCTTCACCGGTCTCATCGTTATAGGCGACGAATTCCCCGGAGCGCGTACCCTGAAACACCAGACCACCGGCCGTTGCGAGCACGCCCGCATTCCCTTCTCCGATTGGATGCTGCACGCGCCACACCTCTTCCTGAGTCACCGGGTTCCAGGCTTTTAGCAGAGAGGCATTGCTTGGAATTTCGGGCTGACTCATTACTAATTGAAATCCTCGTCCAAAATCGACACCGGTATTCCAGCCATCAGGGTCGGTCACGAACTCGCCGTCAGCCACGTAGCCCATGAAGTTTTCAGTCACTGGAATGTAGACCAGGCCGGTATCCTGGCTGAACGCCATGGGATACCAGTTGTGACCACCCAGCGGCCCAGGCAGAACAATGGCCGGGTTGTTTGACTTCTCATAGCGGGCATCGGCAACCTCAGCCGGACGGCCAGTCTGCAGGTCAATATGGGTCGCCCAGTTTACAGGCGTGTAGTTATTGGCAGAAATCAATCCACCATCTTCGGCATCCAGCACATAAAAGAAGCCGTTCTTGGGTGCCTGCATCACGACGCGGCGTATATCACCCTCAATCTCGAGATCGGCCAGCATGATGTGCTGGGTCGCAGTGTAGTCCCAGGTTTCGCCCGGTGTAGTCTGGTAGTGCCAACGGTAGCTGCCGTCGTCCGGATCCAATGCCACAATGGAGGAAAGAAACAGGTTGTCACCACCGCCAGGGCTACGCAGAGCCTGATTCCAGGGTGATCCATTTCCGACTCCAATATAGAGCAGATCTAACTCAGGGTCGTAGGCCATAGCATCCCACACAGTGCCGCCACCGCCCAGGTTCCACCAGGCACCGGTCCAGGTATCTGCGGCCGCGGTCATCACGTCACTTTCATAGCCGTCCGCCGGATTGCCGGGAACAGTGTAGAAGCGCCAGGCCTGCTCGCCTGTCTCGGCATCATAGGCAGTCACGAAACCGCGTACGCCGTACTCCGCACCCCCGTTGCCAATCAAGACCTTGCCTTTAACCACGCGCGGCGCGCCGGTAATCGTGTATGGCAGCGACGCATCTACAGTTGCCACTTCCCATTCGACGTCACCGCTAGCTGAGTCGAGGGCAACCAGGCGCCCATCCAGGGTCCCTACAAATATCTTGCCGTCCCAGGCCGCGACACCGCGATTCACCACATCGCAACAGGCATCCCGACCCTTGGCACGATCCACCTGGGGATCATAAGTCCAAAGTCGCTCTCCGCTGCGCACGTCGAAGGCATGTACGAGGCTCCAGGCAGTAGTGATGTAAAGTGCACCGTCTACCACCACTGGAGTGGATTCCTGCCCGCGACTGGTGGTCATATCCGCATACCAACTCAGGCCGAGTTCGCTCACGGTATCCCGATTAATCTGATCCAACGGGCTATAGCGCTGTTCATCGTAGGTGCGGCCATAGCTGAGCCAGGACTCATTTTCACTATCTGCACCCTGCAGGCGCTCAGCGTCAATTGCTGCGCCGTATTCAGACTGCTGCGCCGCAACTGGCAGCGCTACTGCCAGGGTTAATCCCGCCAGCCCTATTGCACGAAAAGTCATGGATAGTCTTCCTTTAATTCTTGCTTCAAATCTGTGATTGAATCCGCCAACAGCAGCGGAGGCTTTAAAGCGAGCGCTTGCTCGCTAAGGCATCAGGAGTTTGGCATAGCCTCGCAGCAGAGTCTATTCTTCGGGGCCGCATACAGGCTGGAGCAGATTTATAACCCCATGAAAAGTAAGGTATTTATTCACCAAGTCAGCTCAGGTTCGTAGCGACATCATCAGGAAACCGGTGAAAGCTGCGTTGTTGGGTGATAGCGACTTTTTGACCTTTTTCTTCATGCTGAGAATGTGCCTGCGATAGTTTTCGTAAAACTCCCAGCTTGGCTGAGGTTTGTATTCCAGGCCCCCTAGCTCAAAGTGTGAGATCACGCCCTTGGCAGTGGTGGGCTTTACAAATACTTCATCCAAAGGATGGAAATAAACCGGCAAAATGGAAATCAGCGACCACTTCGCCAGTTTGCGCGACTGCAGCATAGATAGCACCATCTCGAAACCCAGCTGCTGGTCTCCGTGTAACTGGTTCTTCAGACCCGATGCCAATGCCTCTTGTTCAACAGAATTCAACGACCTGACGAAATCCCTATACTTGGGTTTTTCGAACATGGACACCATGGATGACCTGCCTATGTAACGGGCCATGTCTTCCACAATAGCGCGGGAGTCCTTAAATTCAGGTTTAGCGAAGCTCTCCTGAACCTGCTCGATCATCCGGTTCATGTTGTGCTTCTTGCCAATGACCGCCATTTTGGGATCGGTAAACCCTTTCGGATAGCGGGCCAGGAATAGTGCTTCGGCTTGTTTGAGCTTTTTCAAATTCATTCAAAAAATCCGTCGTTGCAGAGTTTACACATCGCGGCTGCGCCCGAGTGCCGTTTAGATTCACCTTTCCCCAAATCCACCCAACAAATTAATATGTAAATCTTACTTGACTTTTAATCAAGCCAGCCATGCATTAACAGTGTCAAGCATACTTTACATTGGAGACCGGGCGTGAAAGAAACACCGAAGAACACAATAGAAGAGCATTCTGCATCCAGCCCTCATCGATCCAAAGAGACCAAAGTCGCGCTCCGCTCAGCGGCCTGGTGCCTGATCTGGGCCACCTCTCTAACCCTATCCGAGATCGTGATTATCAACCAGTTGATACCGGAGAGCTTGTTTTGGCCTGTTGCCTTGTTTCCTGCAGCCCTCTCTGTCTGGATGTTCTGCCAATTCTACTTGTTCTATGTCGGAGTAGACGAGTTTGCACGAAAAATTCAGTCCGATGGCCTGGTCATTGGATTTGGACTCGGCATGTTCATCTTGATTGTCTTCAGCTGCCTTTCCAGCCGAGGCATTCTCGGCCCAAACGCCAGCGATATGTTGGTGGTGTTCGCCTTGTGCTATGTGGTCGGTCAGCTTTCGCGAACCCTGAGCTATAGCCGATGAAAAGCAGGCTAAAGGTTCTTCGTGCCGAGCACGATCTGTCTCAGGCGGCACTGGCTGAGAAACTGGAAGTATCTCGTCAGACTATCAACGCAATAGAAAAGGAAAAGTACGACCCCAGTCTTCCTCTGGCATTCAAGATCGGCAGGCTGTTTGGGATGCCAATAGAAGACATTTTTATCGAAGACTAGTCAGCCGTCTTTGCTCAATACACAAGCAAGTTTGTTTGCTGCAATAAAAAAGGGGCTCAGATGAACCCCTTTTTTCTGGCTTTACTCGACTACTCTCTAGTCAACCGGTTCCAAACGCACGATTGGCGTTGGACCAGCCTGGCGGTCAGAGACAGCCAGATAGATATAGCCATCCGGACCCTGACGCACGTCACGGATACGTCCGACGTCATAGACAAGAGTTTCTTCAACCACCACGTTACGATAATCATCATCCATGTGCAGCCGCGCGAGCTGTTCACCTGCCAGGGAACCGGAGAAGATGTCGCCAACCCACATGGGGAACTTGTCGCCACTGTAAATCATCAGACCGGAAGTCGCGATTGAAGGTACCCAGAAATTAGTCGGGTTAGTCATACCTTCTTCACTGATACCGACGTGAATCGGGCGGCCAAACGCGCCGTAGTTCACACCACGACCAACCACTGGCCAGCCGTAGTTATTGCCGGGCTCGATCAGGTTGATCTCATCGCCACCCTGAGGACCGTGCTCGGATTCCCACAAGTCACCAGTAATCGGGTGCATGGCCAGGCCCTGGGGGCTGCGATGACCGTAGCTCCAGATTTCCGGCAGTACGCCAGTCTGACCCACGAAGGGATTGTCATCAGGCACCGTGCCGTCCTCATTTAAACGCACTACCACACCCTGATGGTTGCTTAGATCCTGCGCCGGGTGCGCCATCAGCGCATCACGGTCACCCACCGGGGGCGCCATGCGATCACCGAGGGACAGAAACATGTGGCCTTCTCCATCAAGAACCAGCTTGCCGCCATAGTGGCCAAAACCAACCGCCTGGGCTGCGAACAGCTCCACCACGTTAGTCAGGCGATCATTTTCCAAACGACCGCGCACAATCGCCGTGGTTGAGCCATCACCCACTGGCTTGGAGAAAGTCAGGTAAACCCACTGGTTATCACTGAATTCAGGGTGTGGCACTACATCGAACAGACCCCCCTGACCTTCATAGAACACTTCCGGCGCACCGGGAATGGCTTCAGGCAACAGCTCGCCATCGCGCACGATGCGCAGGCGGCCGGGCTTTTCAGTAATCAACATGTCGCCGTTCGGCAACCAAGCCATGGACCAGGGATGCACCAGACCTTCCGCGACTGTCACCACGCGATAGTCATGGTGTGCGCTCTGGTAGACGTCCTGAGCACTGGCATTCACCGCCACGGTGGCTGCCAGGCAAAGACCTGCAAGCTTATTTAAATAACGAAGCATTGGTTTTTCCTCCTTAATGCGGGGTCTGGCATGCGCTTCTCGCCGGCC
>MDSV01227280.1_pt1 | contig 26881 bp, 39 predicted proteins | sample 810851 | NCBI WGS metagenome assembly MDSV01 (sample SAMN05326640, study PRJNA326480) | marine metagenome | isolation source: seawater | place: Atlantic Ocean: North East | collected 2012
TAGGTTGTGATATTCTAATATCACGAGCACGGATTTGTAACTGCTCATCAGTCGGCGGTATATATTCACGGCCTATGATTGCTGATTGTTTTTCTTCAGCCTCACGTATCTTATTAAACGCTGATTGTTTTTTAGCCCCAACAGTTCCGGTAACATCAGATGCGTCATCTGTTTCTAGCTCACGAACATTAGCGTCAATCTCTCCTTGAAGTTCTTCTAAAGTAAATTGCTGTATGGGACTAAGCTTTACTCGAGACATATCTATTTGCCCAACCGGGATTACATCCGGTTCTACTGTAGGATCAACGGGATCTTCTAGTGCTTGTGTCTCTCCGGTTTGATTTCTAAAGTCAGCCTCGGCTTGAAGCTCGTCCCTCATATATTGTTGCAATGGACTTAAGTTACTTTCTTTTAAATCAATTTGAGCTACGGGTATAACAGTAGCAACATCTTCTTCTACCGGTTCTACGTCTGGTTTTAATTCTTTTTCTACAACTTCCTCAAATGGGTTTACTTGTATTGAATTAACATCTACCTTTGGGTTTCTTGATAAAACTTCCCTAACTTGCTCCATAGCTTCCTCTTGGCTCTTAGCAAAAACATCTCTAACCTCTGACTGCTTAGTTACACCGGACCCTACGTCTTCATTTATAATATCAAAACTTACCTTAAACCTTTGTTGGTCAGATGTATCTGCCTCAGCTGTAGTCTCTGGTGCAATAGCACGTGATACAGTACCGGTAAAAGCAGTAGTACCTAAACCTACCGCAGCACCAACTGTTGCTTCTGTAAATCTTTGCTTAAGTACATCGTATGACATTAACTCCCTATCATCATCGTATGTAGATGCAGCCAATGTATCTAGTAGCTGTCCTTGTGCAGATTCTGTTAGCCCCTCAAGTGCTGCACCCTCTAGGGCATCACGTTTAAGTGACTTAACTACTTCTTTTACTTCGGAACCACTAAGCATTCCTTTCTTTGCAAAAAAGTTAGTTACCTTTTTCTTTAATGGTTTGGGTAGAAATTTACTAACTGGTGCATATTCAAGAACACTACCAATTGTCATATAGGATAATGCAGTAACAGCTGTGTCGTCTTTTTCTTGCTGTGAAAACTCATCAAGTTTTTTACCGAGGGTTCTTTCGGCATCCATAACAGCTTCTGTCTGCATCTGTGCCATCATAGTACCACCACCTAAAATTATTCCACCGGCTATACCACCGACTGGACTACCAGTTGCTACGGTTCCACCTACAGTACCCACGATTGCCGCCGGTAATTGTACTGCAATTTGACCAAATCCTTTTGCAATTTGTCCTCCCAGTCCTTGGGCAAAGTCTTCGTCTAGGCCTAACCTTTTGTCTACACCTAGTGACCAATCACGGATATGAGATGCGTTGTCTTGTAGCTTTTGTAAAAATTCGTTATCCTCATCGTCACCGGCTAACATAGCTGCACCGGACTGCACACCAGCGGCCGTGTTCGCAATAGCTTGTAATGCACCAGATGAGAATCCTTTGGCTATATCTACAGCAAAGTTATCTTCGGGATCAAGGGAATCATAGAAATCTTTCTCGTATTGCTGTGAAGCAAAATCAATGATTTCCTCATCGGTTACATCGTCTCCAACATCAAGTCGAAGTACTGTACCGTCTGGCAACTCGACTCTCTTGATAGGCATATTAATTTAATATTTTTATACTCTTGTTTTCCGGATACCCCGGAAATAGTTGACGGAACGATGGGTTCTTTGTATAAGACCTTATGCTAGGATCAGTCATTGGAACAACCGGTCCTTTTTTCTTTCCTTCTCTAATAACACCATTCTTATCATCAATAAATAAATTTTGGTTATCAGTAATAAGATTCCTCAAGGTTCTTGTGTCACCGTATTCCGGTTGCATATTTTTAACAGCTTCTGCCTCTGCCTTCTTTTCAGCTAAGAAGAATGTTTTGTACAAGTCAGCTATTTCTTTAGGATTAGCATTCTTAATAACATTATATACTTCATCGGAAGAGATACCCTTAACATCATCGTTGTCATCAAGGCCCAAGAAATCCAACATATAAGCACTCTTGCCACCAGAAATTTTCTTAGCTAAATCACGCTTTGTTTTTTCGTCATCTCGTCTTGATTTGTATTCAGTAAGTGCCTCTCCTATGGCTGAACCAAGTGCCATTCTACTAGCTGCATCAGTCCGTGCTGCTTCAGCTTGTGGGCTGAAGTCAAGTATTCCTAATCTTGGGTCAACGTTTTGTCCTATTTGTGCTCTCATAATGTTTTTAAATTTTAAGGGGTTGGTATTAACATCGATGCTGGATTTGACATTTTAGCACCAGCCATTAATATATTACCAAACATATCACGTTGCGATGCTGCATTTGATGCGTCTATACTAGCTGCTGTATTCAATCTAGTTTGTTCGTTTTGTCTTTCTACTTGGCCTATATTTATCCCAGTGCCAATAGCCCCTTGGAATAAAGGATTAATAGTTTGTGATGCTGCCGGTGCTCCGGATACAGCAGATGAACCCATAGTCGGTGCAATAGAAGATCTGCCTAATATAATATTTCCGGGATCCCCACCTATATTTCGTTGCATATTAAATGCCGATTGTCCGGTTTGCAAAGCGGTATTAATTTTGTTCTGCCTTTCTGCTTCATCGAAGTTAGCTATAACCCCTTGGCTACTAAATGCAGCTGCTTCTTGTCGGGCTACAGCGTCATCTGCCTCGGCTTGTTCTTTTATTCTCTGTTGCCTAAGAGCCTCTTCACCTTCAGCCAGTCCAGCTGTTAAAGAAATTTGATCACCAATAGCTACCCTTGATTCATCACGTAAGCTTCTATCCATAGCAGCAACATCTTTTGTTGCTTCAGCTGCTTCCTCTCTGCGATCAGCTGCTTCATCTCTAAGATCTTGTGCTTGCTCAAATAATCCTCGTTGCTCTAAAGAAGCTGCTTCCCTTTCAAGTCGAGCCTCATCCCTTAGTGCCTCGTCTCTATCCAGTAAAGTTTGTTGTCGATCAGATGCTTCGTCCCTAAATTCTTTATCTGTATCAAGTAAATCTTGTTGCCTAGTAGATGCTTCGTCCCTAAATCCTTTGTCTATACCTATTAAATCAGTAGTGGCTGAACGTGCATCACCTTGAGCTTCTAGTGCTTGTCTACGTCTAGTTTCCGTAAGATCATCTAAATCACTTTGAACCCCTCTGCCCATATCAAATGCTTGACCAGCGGTAGCTCTTCCCTCTGCTTGTCGAGCAAGTTCTTGGTCGGATATTTGACCCTCCATAGCTCTACCTTCTTGCATTCCTAATTGAGAAGCATCTAACGCTTGTCCGGTTCTTGCTATTTCTTGATCAGAGATTTGGCTAGTCATCCCCCTACCTTCTTGCATTCCTAATCTAGATGCTTCAAGGGCACGTCCTTGTCTAGCAAGTTCTTGGTCTGAAATCATACCTTCAATACCTAATCCAGCGTCAAATGCTTGACCCTCTGAAAGTCTACCTTCTTGTAATAAAGCTAATCTTTGTGCATCAATATCACCTTCTATACCACGAGCTCTATCAAATCCACCCGTTTCAAAACCAAGTGCTTGCTGTCTAAGTCTTTCCGCATCTGTCTCTACATCAGTAGCAAACCCAGCGGCTTGTCTATAAGCTAAGTCTTGTGCTGCCCTAGCCTCTTCTCTCAAGGCAGCCCTTGACTCTTCCCTATTTAATAACTCAGCGGCTAATTGACCTTGATCTCCTATACGTCCAGTTCTTAATCCTTGTTGTCTAGCGGCTTGTTCTGCCATACGCCTACGTTGAGCAGACAATGGCCCCATAGCATCAGCTGATAATTGCCTTGCTTGTTGTGCTGAAAGTTGTGTAAGTTGCCCAGCTGCTTGACGAGCTGATGAAGGTGTTGCAGCTTGTCGAAATAAACCTTGTCCACGTTGCATCATATTCCTAGCAGCTGCTTGTAACTGTTGCTTCTGAGCTGAAGGAGCGGCTTCCGCTTGTGCAAATAAACTCTCTGCACGTTGTTGCATTTCACTAGCTTGGTTGCGTAACTGTTGTTGTTCTGGACTTACGTCACCGGCTCTGTCAAACATTTCGTCTCCTCTGGCACGCATAGCAGTAGCTGAATCCAATAACGCTTGTTGATCTGCACTTACATCACCCGCTCTAGCAAACATTTCGTCTCCCCTAGCACGCATAGCAGTTGCGGAATCCCTTAGTCCTTGTTGCTCAGCACTTATATCACCCGCTCTAGCATATATATCGTCAGCACGTTGTTGTTGCTGTTGAGACATAGCAATAAGTCTTTGTCTCTCTGCATTTGGTAATGCTGGATTCTGTGCTTGTTGCATTAAAGAAGAAGCAAATTCTTGAGTTTGCTGAGCCATATTACCTAGCTGTGCTCTCTCTGCATTTGATGTCGGATCCATAGCAAACCCTTGAGCTTGACCAGCTAAGTCACCCATAGCCGCACGTTGTACATTCGATGTAGGATAAAGTGCTTGTGCTTGTGATACGTCTGCTAGTTGTCCTAACTCAGCACGACCCTCTGCCAAATCCGGACTCATTGCTCTAGTTTGAGCTGCCTCAGCTGACAACATACCAATATCGGCTAATCTCTGTTGATCGAGTTGCTGTTGTAAAAATCCAGCGTCAGTAGGTCCTTGTGCTGCAGTCATTGACTGATCCGCAAGCATAGATAAATTTTGCCTTTCTTGTACGGAACTAGGATCAGCGGCTCTAGCTAATGCCGGATCTAGTAAACTTGTTTGTTGCTGGTCACGTAACTGCTTTAATCTATTTAACTCCTCATTTTCTGCTGGAGTCCTAAGCTCTTCCGCCCTTGCTTCTAATTCAGAAATTCTTTCTATCTGTCTGCTGGCTATATTACCCATAGCAGTTCTTTCTGCTGAAGGTTCACTATCTGCTAATGCACGATCACTTGCTTTTTCTGCTAATTCAGTTATCTTATCTGCTATACCAGTAGAGTAAGGGTCAGATTTTCTTAACGCTTCAGTGGTTTTTTCACCTAAGGTTTCTAAATCAAGAACGTCACGCTCTCTTCGTAGTGTATTACTTCTAGAAATAATTTCATCATACTTTTTAGCAGCTTCGTCCGCCATTTGTAATAAACCTTTTTGGGGCGGTGCATTTTCAATTTGCGTAATGGTTGCTACTGCTTTAGCCAAATCAGCCTCTACATCAGCCAATGTATTAGTGTTTACTTCACCGTAATTTTCAGCCAGTATTTTTTTTCTTTCTTGGTATTCAACATACTCCGGGTTTTCCCTCATTTGATTTCCGGGTGCTTTGACTTCTTCTGGAGGAGGAGGGCCTAGTATTGCAGAAATCTGATTATCTATATCTTCTTGAGACATAGTTTCTTCTCCGGCCTCTAGTGCTTTCTTCTTAGCTTGAAGTGCTATTCTTCTTGCTGTTGCACTCCTATAAGCTTGGGAATCTTTTGGATCCTTAATGCCCTCAAGCATAGTCTGAGTCCTAGATAGACTTACTAAATCAAACTGAGGACCAAATTCTCTTTCTGCATCTAACTGTCTTCCTATTAATTCCGGATCAGTAATTGCCTCCAAGTAATCTTTAGCATCCTCGGTCATATTACGGGGTGCTGCTTCTTGGACAACGGTTTTCCCTCCTCCGCAGAAAAGAATAAATTTACTTTTTACAAAGTAATTCCAGATTAAGTTATCTATTGGTTTTAAAAATTTTAGTAGCTTATTCATTTTGATAATAGTAAATTAGTTTTCCACACTGGTTCGTAACCAACCTTTTCCATAAATGGCATATAAGGAGAGTCCTCGTTACACGCTATAAGGAACACGCCGTGACCCCTATCATCCATAATTGATTTGAATGTAGCGTTTAAATTTAAAGATTCCTTTGGCCCTAGACTTCCTTCTTTGTGCCATACTGACACTAAAGGTATGTTGCCTAGTCCCCAGCATCCTACAATCTTTCCGTCTTTTTCTATAACGTGTGTAGGTGTAGGCATATTGTGTTTATCCTCACGTGCAGCCTTGAGAACTTGCTCGAGTTCTTCTTTTGATTTAATTTTTCTGGCTGTAGGAACTGACATATTATCTTCCTATTGCTACCCAATTAGTGTGACTAGATGCTGTTCCGAAATTTGCGGTAAACGCTGATGTTGATTGAGCAGTAATTATACCTTGAGTCGCACCAGTGCTCCCATCACTTCTTCTTGGAGAAATAATAACCGTGTAAATTGAATTAGGAAAAGCTGAACCAAATGTAACTGTTCCGCCACCCGATTGTGTTTCGGAACCAAATTTTACAATTAATCCATTTGAAAAAGTAATTGATTCAGTACTAGCATCTATACTTGTAGGGTTCATCAAAGAAGTCCCTAGCATAGTTACTACATTTGCCGCAGTTAATTCACTAGGTGCCGCAGAGCTGCCGGATATATTACCTAGCACTCTATCGTCAGCGATGTTAGCAACTTTTGCCAAAGTAACATTACTGTCTAATATACGGGCAGTTGTAATACCGTTGTCTTTTACAATTAACTGACCGGAACCATTAATAGCTACAGAAGAATCATCTACAGCATTAGTGTTAAATTCAGCGTCATCAACTATATCGTTTAAATTTGTAGATGTAACTTGCCCTCCATTTGCATAAGGAACCGCTACGTTAATTACCCCATCTCCTCTCGGTGTTGTCATATTAGTCTGCCTTTTCTATTGTTCTGAATGATTCAATGCCATCCGTTTTCAAAGCTCTTAGCTTAGGTCTACCGGATGTGTTGTCAATTGTAAATTGTACACCATATGCTCTAGGATTTCCCAATCTTCCCCTTATTGAAATATCACTACTTGTTGCTAAAACCAAACCATTGTTAAAATCACGCAAAGATCCTACGGTTACAGTCCTATCTAGGTTTTCTAACTCTGCACTTATATTAAAATCAGAAGTTCTATCCGGAGATGACTCAACGTGCATTTCAAAAGATTTCCATTTTTTCCTATCCAATGTTCCTAGTGTAAACTGTCTGGTTGTAGCAGAACCTTTAACCTCCAATGTTTGTATATTACCCCCTACTTGTGTAACAACAGTATCATACCCATCCTCTCTAGCTTCTATTTGATTAATTGCTCCTAACTCATTTGTAATATATACGCCACGAGTACTACCTTCGCCGGCAACAAACATATTTGTTATATGAAAACCAGAATCATTAACGGTATCAATTGACTCCCACTTTTGATTTAAAAAATTATAAACAATAATTGCATTATTCCTAGTAGCATTTACTCCCTCGGAATCTAATGGTAAGGCTAAGTAATACCTATTATCAAAATATGCCGATTGTGCTTTATGGGCATTGGACTTATTAATTCGGTTAATAGTTTCTTGTATTGATTCACTTAACGGAATCTCAAGGCCACGAAGTTGATAACCTTCAATGAAACCAATAGCATAAACCCCGTTGTCTGAAAGAAATAATATTTGATTTCCAATCTGCTCTACAGAATTTTTGGCTATTAATCCAACCTCATCTGTTAATAACTTGTTGGAAGCGTCTTTTATTACCGTAGTATCAGTAACTAAATGAATACTATTTCTGTTAAAAACAATAAGAGTATCTTCGGAAAAAGAATGAAACCCAATTATCCTATCAGCTTTACCAGCATTAAATCTAAATTGGTCAAATATGGGGTCATACGTATTGCTATCTAATATGTCAGAAAATATTGCTTCATCTAAAATCTTTCTGTATTCGTAAGTTCCGGACGAAGCACTACCAGTAGGTTTATTCATATACGGAAGCACTAATCTCCTTTGGTGATAATGACCAAACGGTGCAGCTGGTTGGTGTATATACCCGCCGGACACCGATTGGGGTGCCATAAATTCCGTGTCTGTTTGATTAGTTACATTTGCACTATCAATTTTAAAAGTAAATTCAGAACTTGTAGATGACGCTACTAAAAACCTAGTGCCCTTTGTAATACCGCTACCAGATCCGGGGGTAATGCATTCTACCGTATCTCCTTCGCTTAGAGTATTGCTTACCGTAACCGTAGCTACTCCATTAGTAATGACAAATCCAGTCGCATCTAATACCGTTGGTTGAGTATACGCTCCGCTAGCAACTTTTGTAAATTCAGTAGCAACCGCTGGATTACTTGTTACTGTATAAGTTGTGTTTCCTCCTACTAAAGTGTATTTAAATTGAGTAGCACTTACATACGTAACAGTTATATTAGATCCATTTGGATTAGGCGTTAAGTCGCTACCGGTTAAATTAGATACAGTAACAACGTCTCCGGTAATTAAATTATGGTTAGTAGCTGTAGTAACCGTAACCTCATTTGAAGAAAGTGCCGCAGCAGTAATGTTTGATATTCTTAGTGAGTTCTCCAATGCTACGCTAGTATCTCTAAACATAACAACTCTATTAAACGCTTGAAGCATCTCTACGCTTGAAGTTACAGTAACACCAGATGGATACCCTATATCAATATTCCTATTTGTTGACAAGTTAAGTGCAAAAGCCTTAGCGTTAGTAGCAATAACAATATATTGGTTTACTTCAGACGATCCAATATTTGGATCAGAAAAAGGGCAAGAGCCATATAGTAACTCAACAGAAAGATCAGCTAAAATTGCAGTAGTTCCATCTCCTATCTGCCCAGCCGTAGGCAGTGTAAAAGATAGTGTTAATGCATTTTCTCCGGTAACAACCGGTGATAATAATTCTGTTACACCTTTACGAACTTGCCACTGGCCATTAGTGCCTATACGAGCATTCTGTGAATCCGCAAGTACACCCGGCTCTAGCTGATCTGGTCTAAGACGGTTACCAAATCCAGTGAAAAAACGATCTCCATCTTCTTGTACACGATCGTCAAGAGATCCATATGATGCATAGCGAGGCATTTATTACTTTATTTGTTTTCTTTTAAAATCCCCTAGTATAGTTCCCTTTGCTCTAGTTTTAACACCAAATCTAGAACTACCCTTTAGTTTATCTTTTAGTACAGCTCTTCTAGGTGTGCTCTTAGGTGTGTTATCAGTCTTACCTTTATAATTTTTTATACTAACATCACGAAGCATAGGATTCTTTTTAGGGGCTTCCCTAAATACATTGGGTTTTTGAGGTGTAGGTGTAGTTGCTTTAGATTCTTTTAGCTTATCTTCTAAGTTTTTAATTTTGTCGTTAATATTTTTTACATATAATCTTGAGCTATTTGGTTTTATTTTAGCTTTAAGGTCAGCAATTTGTTGAGTAATTTTTTGCCTTTGTTGTAATGTAACTTCGTATGTTCTTCCTTTTGCCATAATATATATTGATTAAATTGTTAACACTTCCATCTGCGGAGTGCGAGTGCTTTACGAGTTGGTCTGCCCTTTGAGTCCTTCATAGGGCCTTTGACACCAGACATTCTGGCACAAAATGATTTCTTCCTAGCCTTCTTCTTTCCGGTTGGCTTAGATTCAGTAACCGGTGGCTTGAGGTTAGCACCAGTCTTTCTTTTAAAGTACGCTCTACCAGCAGCGGTCAATCCACCTTTTTTACTCTTGTGTATCTTTTTCATCAATACCTCTGTGTTTGTCAGTAATATGTCTTTCTTGTATGAGTATCTTTAACTTCATATTAAGACGTATCATATCGTTGTCCAATGCTTGTACTTGTTTCTTTAATTTACCAAGCGAACCGCCGCAATCATCCAAAGCTGGGTTGACTGTATTAGTTACCCACTTCCAAATGTGCCAAACAAAGAACCCCAATCCTATAAGAGCAATTAAAGAGAAACCAAATTTAGCGATTAGGTCCGCCCAGTGTTCAAATTCATATCCACTCATTAGTCATCACGGCAATCCTCTTTGCCTTCACTTGCAGCTATTCTGCTTAGGTTAGGTTCACAATTAAAAGCACAAGAAAAATGTGTGTCAATTTTAATTATGTCATTGTTCATATTGTCTACTTTATTTTCTAAAGAAATCAAAGCACCGGACAATCCACCGATTCTATCAGATACTTGTTTTAGTATAAACTTTAGAATAATAAAAAGAAACCAACCAACCGCTAGTGCGGATGTAATCGGTATCCCTATTTGTTCTACAAAATTAAGTATATCTCCTACCATTATTTTTTACTCCTTACTTTTGCTTTTGGTGTATTTGCTACAAATTGTTTTCCTTTGGCTCCGGCTCTTTTCTTTTTCTTGGCTGTAGCTGCTCGCTGAGACTTTGATAGAGCCTTGGCTTTAGCCATTGGAAGGCAGCGATCCGGGTTCTTTTTATTCTTTGATGTTCCGCAAGGCCCCTTAATTTTGCCATCAGTTCCGATGCGTACCCAGTTTTGTTTTCTCCAGTTTGCAAGCTCACCCATTATTTAACTAATTTTCTCTTAAAGGGGCTTCCAGTAGTGATAGCTGTTTTATCCAATCTGCTTAATTTTTTAATTTTTTCTTTACGTAATTTTTCACTTCTAGGAGACATTCCTAATGTACCTAATTTTCTAAAATTAAAATCACTTAGTTTATTTTTTAAATTATCCATAATGTTATTTCTTTTTACGTTTTGTTTCCTCAAGCATTTTATTAAGCATTTTTCTTTCTTCAACCATTCTCTTTCTATCTTCAACTAAGAATCTTTGAAATTCTTTATCTACGTTTTTATTTCGTATCATTCCTTCTGCTCTTTTGCTTGAACTAGCATTACGTTTTAATGCGTCTTCTATTTGTTGGGTTCTACTTTTTTCTAAAAATGCCATAATAATTATTTTTTCTTTTTACGTTTACCTTTAGCTCCTTTTGCATAGTTAGGATCCTTGCAATACTTACTAGCCGCCATATTTGCATAAGCACTAGGGTACTTGTCGAAAGTACGACGAGCCCAAGCTTTACCCTTTGGGCAAATCTTAGCCATTACTTACACCCTTTCTTTTTACCACTAGCCATTTTCTTCAATGCCTTGGATTGTTTGGCGTGGCTCTTGCTAGCCTTATCTAAACCCTTAGCAACTTTAATTAATTTTCTGTGCATTACTTTTTTTTCTTTTTCATCATAGCTCTGCCTTTTAATTTAGCAGCTTTAGATGGTCTTCCTACTTTACTTCCGTATGTTCCTTTTCCGTATGGCATATTATTTTCCTCCAGTTAGTTTATTATATAATTTTTTAAAGAAGTTAATTATTCCGTCCTTAGTTTTGCATATTGCACACTTCATATTACTTGATCCCTTTTTGTTTATTATTTTATACAGTACAAATATAAGTACCAGTACACCCATTATACTACCAATAGCCGAGGATTCCGGTATAGGTGCTTTGTATTCAACATCCAAGCGGTAGTCAAACTCATCCCAAGTGTATTGAACTCCTTCAAATTGTATGCCATCAAATTCGTACCTTAAGTAATCTGGTTCATCTGGTACATAAAAAAATCCGTATTCTCGTAGGGGTTCTGGTTTTTTATTTATTTCTAAGTTTATTTCTATTTCTGGAAATAAAGGTTCAATGACAAGTAAGGGAAACTCTTCCTCTTCTTGTGGCAATAATGTGTATTCGTGGCTCATCGTTTGAATATTGAAGTTATAATTGTTAGTATAGTTTTGATAAATGCTACGATCTTCTTAAATGGGAAGAACATTAGCACTATTGATATTATACCTACATAGGCCAGAGTCATAGCTAGTATGTCAGTGCCGTAGTAAGTAAAAATGTGTTTAAAAAATTCCATTACATTATTGGTGATACTGTGATTGTGTCATTGTTTGGGGTTTCTAATCTAGGTAAATCGGGTAAAGGTTGTCTGTTTTCATTTTTTTCTTCCGAACTTATTTCTTCCTTGACTTCTTCTGTTTGTTCCTTAGCCTCTTCTTCTAATGATTTATCTTGAGATTCTAGTTCGCTTTCAGTTTTTTCTTCTTGCTCTGATTCTTCTGTTTCTGTTTTTGTCTTTTCTTCGCCGTTGGTTTTTTTAACCTCTTCTTCAGATGACTCCTTTACTTGCTTTGTTTCTTCCTTTACTTCTTGCTTTTGCTCTTCTGTATCTTCTTGCTTGGAAGAACTCGAATCCTTCGGTGGTGAAGAAGAAGAAGTTTTTGGTTTGGGAACCTCAATCTCGCCAGTTTCGATCTTATTCTGAATCTCTTCCGAAACATTCTCGGTGTAGGACTGAGCCTCGACAAACTTCTCGGCGATAACTTGTTCTCCCCAATTCTTGTAGACGGCATCGAAGTCAACGAAGTTGTCTATAAATATCGGAGGCTCTATTCTTTTTTCTACTATATCTTCTGAGACTTCAGCTACAAACACTTCAGTCTTATTCTTTGCTATATCTGTTTGGGTAACGGCTGCTGAAGTAACGGCTACAGAACCCGCTACACCTAGGTTAGAGAATGTTTCTACTACTGGAACTTTTTGTATTCTTTGAAAGGCTTTTTGAATAAAGGATAACTTTTCTTCTCTATCCTCTATTGAATCAAGAGTTTCTTCAGCATCAATACCCTTAACATCAATATCCTTTAGTCCTTCTTTTTTAAGAAGAATTTCTAGGGCCTTGGTATGTTCTGCTAATAATTTCTTTGCTTCTTTAGGATCCATTATCTCTTTCCACCGGGGGTAAAGTAAAATCCTATTATAGCACCTAGGGTTGTGATTGCTACTAAAGCGATGTGTCCAGTACTAATTGATGTGGTGAGATCTGTTCCAGAGGGAAACGATATGAATCCCCATAGTATGTCGAAGTTTTCTTTGTTTTCTGGTGGGGTAAAGGTAACGAGGTCGATGTTGGGGTAAAGGGTACACCAGATTGAGATGACCGCAAAGTTGAGCATCCCGATAAGAGCGATAAGCCTACGAGTAGCACGAGTAAAAATAGAAGTGTCAGTATTAGCTTCTCCGAACACAGCTTTTTGGAACTCAATATTAGTGTTCGACATAGACATATCTCGGATGAGATCTCTTTTGGCCTTGGACTCTCGTGCATCATTTCCGCTTTGTACTATACCCCCAAATATTTTGAGCATTGATCCCATACCAGTTGCTCCCAATGTGGTGAGCAGCATTGTAACTAGCCCAAACATACATTACTTATTATTAAGAAGTTTAAATATAGATATAACAGTAAGTATACTTACTAAGGCCGAACAAGATATAGAAGCCAAAGAATCAACGCTCTGTAAACTAAAACTAGCCCAAGTCCCAAATATAGATGCTGATAGTCTTTGTATTATATCTTCCATATTATGAAATATCCGGCATTACTGTTACTGAACTTACTGAATTAGATATTTCTGATTCACTTAATGAACTATATTCACTTACCTCTAGGCACCATTTGCCGTTACTTAATTGAACCGGATATGTTACGTATCTAGTAATTCCACTATTTGTAAAATAAGGTAAATTCAAACTTTCTCCTTCTGTATTAGCTCTTTCTAAAGCTTGTTCAAAAGTATCGTATTTTAAATAACTATTTGCCATAATTAAAGTCCGTAATAATTGATTATATCTGCTTGTATTTCACTTCTATCAGATGTTGTATCTATATCAAAAGCTATTATTTCTTTTAAAGAACCATTTAACATAGTTGCTCCAACAACACCAGATGATCTTTCTCTATGTCCTATTGTGAATTTTGTTCCAGCATTAAAATTGTAAGCACTGGATCCATCACTATAACCACTTGTGCTGCTATTTTTTTGCAAAGTATTTGTTGAATTATTGTTATAACAAGCTGATATTAAACAAAAAGCTGACTCTGTAATAGTAATATTGTCAAAGTTTGTAGAATTTGCATCACTACCATTTGTTAAAATAAATTTATTGCTAGTTGCTCCATCTGCATAAATTGATTGACCAACTTTATCTGAACCCGAATTGTCACTTGCACTTCCAGCTACATATCCACTGTCACCACTTGTAACTTTAACAACTGCATATATACCGTTAGAACCGGTTTCTGTTCCGGTTAATACTTGGGTTGAAGTTTGTAGAAAATCATTTGTACCATCAAACAATAATCCATCAGTAAGCAATGTTCCACTATTTACAATCTTAGGTTGGTTAGCTTTGGTTGCTTGAGCTGCATCATTTTTATTACCACTTTGGTCGTACCATATAGTAACAAATCCGTTATTGCCAGATCCTACAAAAGCTTCAACTTGACCAGTAGCTACTTGATTTGCTGAAAAATCTTGAGTCGTATCATCATTGTCCCTCCTTACTTTAATTACTGCGTTGGGTACGGTTCTATTTCCTATTCCGCCAATATCCCTTAATGAATAAGCAGCTGCTGAACCGCCAAACCTATTAGCTATATTTAAACGTTCTGATTCTCCTTGAGAACCACTGAGTATGTCCCAACTAGCGGCAAGGTTGCCTTTGAGAATATTAACAGCGGAAGCTATTTTCTCTGAGGACATTAGTCAGTAAATTGAGAAGCTGCTATTACTGCATCTGTACCGGTACGAATAAACTTAGCTGCCTTGGCTGTATTTACACTCCAAGTGTAAGAACGCCCAGCATATAGTCGGTGTCCTACCGTAGCACTTGGCGTTTCACCGGTATAAGTAACGTATACGTCAGCGTCTTGCACGTCTAGTGTAACGTAACGAGAAACGTTACTAAAGGTATAACCACCATCTGTTAGCTGTACAGCACTACTGCTAACGGCTAACATCTTCATTGCTGTTACTCCACCGCTTGGAGATGGATATAAATTAGATACTCTTGAGTTCATATTAAATTATCTTGATTGTCTGTTTACGTGTGTTGAAAATCTTTTGTTTACAGTGTTTTGGTTCATTATAACATCTACTCTCTCTAATTCTAATGCAAGGTAATTTTGTGCATTCTCTTGTTCTAGCTGGGCTTTTTCGTGTTGCCCGTCCATACGCAAGAAGTCCGAATAAGTAGCATATGCTATAAATTGAAAAAACTCTCCCGGAACTTCTTCGCTAGAAGTTGTATAATCGGATGATGTAGTAAACAAAGTTAATCTTTTTTTGTAAGTAACAAATGCTTTGTTATCAGAATTAGAGGATATGTTTAATAAATTACCACCAGTAAAATCTACGAAGAAATCGTATTCAATAGATGATTTATTTAAAAACGCTTGTTTCCTATGAATACGTATAAATTCGCCAATAGTATCCTTGCCGGTTTCTGCATATGGAATAAGATTCTTTGGCTCAACCAAAAGCACATCAGATCCGGCTCTAGGTGTCCAAGTTGTTACATTTTCTAATACATCTTTTTTGAGTGTATCAGCTTCTATAAATTCATTTGTACCAGCTACTACTCTGTAGTCTCCATCGCTTTGTATTGTAGCCGAGGCACTGCTGTCTACCTTCCAAGCGTTGTTACTATCTTTATATATTATAACGGTACTTGTAGTTACACCTTGGTATACATTAGTACCAGCTGTACCTACGTTACCATCATTACTCCCTAAGAACTTATAGTTTTGATTTACACTTGTGTTTGTACTAGAAGTTGCCCCGGATAAAGTATAGGCATTTATATCCCTACCTTCTGAAGATACCAAGTATCTCGGCCACATTTGAATAGTATTATAAACCACCGAATAGTTTCGGTTAATCAAGTTAGCTATATCATCTTGCTCGTTAGTAGCAAAAGCAGTTACACCCGCAAGGGATTGAATAAGTTTAAATAAATCTCCGTATGTTCTGGTCTGCATTACAATTTATTTGGGCTAAGATCAGAAAAATTCTTCTGATAGTATTTTATAAATTCTTTAGAATGAACTTGATCGTGTCCATACTTGTTAGTTAAACGAAAAAAATCACGGGCCGGCATTGTAGCTACACATCTACCTAACGTCGGGTGAACCTTTCCTTTTTGTTCGCTTGCTTCTTTTCTTGCTTGATCAACACGTAAGTGCTCAGTTTCTTTTTCTAATTTAAAACCACTCTTGATTTCAGCCAAGAATGCAGCATCTACTTCACCATCAGTAAAGCTTCTGGGTACATTAGTAATAATATCCATAAGTAGTTTTAAGTTAAAAAAAGGCGGGGGGCCGAAGCCCCCAACCAAATTTTTAGATTAGTTAAGATCGCAGATCTCGAACTTGAATTTAATTTCACCAGCAGTTAACTCATTTAGTGAGTAAGCAGTTCCGGTACTTGCGTCCGGGGTGAATAGAATATCAATTGTATCAGCTGCTGCATATACTTTTCCATTTTCATTGTCAAGTAATGCACCAGTATTAGCAACGTATGTAATTTCTGATTGGTCAACGTGTACCGCAGCAGTTGTGAGGTATCCGTTGTCATCATCACCGTCACCGACTATTACGTCTAACTCATCTCCGCCCCCGCTATCATTGAAAGCAGTAACTAAACGAGCAGAAGCCTTAGTAACAAGTGATCCGGCTGGAATTGCATATGTGAATGTTTTAGTTGCACGATCTGCAAGAGTTCCAGCATTAGCTACTGAGAAGTCCTCGAATGAGATTGTGAACTCATCTGTAAAACCTTGTGGGTTTTCGTTAATTGTTAATTTCGCCATAGTATTATATCTCCTTGGTTAATTATTAAGTTACGTCTTGGATAACACCGTGTGCACCGGGGTGGTACATAAGTGAAGTTAAAGCACAGTCAACATAACCACGCTCACCACCACCTAAGTTAGGTAGACGAGTTGATCCCATAGGAATTAATTCAGCAACTCCAAAGTATTCTGGGTTAACTAAGTAACCAGAACTGTCTGAAGTGTTGCCACCAAAGTTAGGTGTGCAATCTGGGTTAGCATTAACAACTGAAATAACACCGTGATCTGATTGATAAAGCTCAACAGATAACTTAATAGTAGAAGAACCACCATCGTAGTTAACGTTACGCATTACACCATTATTAACAGCAGTTGATTCAGATGCAGATCCTAAACGAGCAAAGTCAGATATGACTCTACGTAATCCAGTATCAGCGATTAATGTTAATGAATTAGAAGAACCAGTTTCTTTGTAGATACTTGTTACTAGATCATTAAGTGAAGTTTCTGTAAACGGATTAGCATTAGCTTCAGTTGTACTGAAGATACTGTCAGCCGGTGTACGGAATGCAGCCGGAACATCAGATGGTCCAGCACTGTCTAACCAGTCACCTAGTCCACGAAGAGCATATGCAGTACCAGCACCGTTTTCTACAGCACGATCTTGAGTACCGGAAAGGGTAGCTTCAATATCACGCTTTAGCTCACGAATAGCTTTGGCTTCTGCTTGTGCAATTTTGGCTGGGCCTACTGAATCAACAGCGTCTTGTAAATCAGACACCATAAAGTCACGGCGGAATTTTTGTACGTAGTTACCTAAGCGTGCACGTCCAGAGAATTTATCTGTAAATGCGGTAACGTCAGCACCCTCAGAAACACCAGCAGTTGATGGTGCAGCAAGGCTGTCAACAGTCCACTCAACAAAAGTAGCATTAGCTTTGCTTTTATTGGCGGAAGAAAGAATCGGAGTTTCTTCTGGAGCAAGAATAGTTAAGACATCAGTCAAGTCTTCTCTGTTGGAAACGGCCGATCCAGTATTAGTTGTATCAAATGTATTTGAAAATGACATTATATTTTAATTTTGGATTATCGGTTTAATAATTGTAGTTTTCTCATTGCAGCATAATCACTTGCTTGACCAGTTTGTTGAAAGCGAGATTGAAGATCCTTTAGAGCTTTTGATGTCTTTGAGTTAGTTTTTTCTGACTTAGCAGCAGCTGTGTTAGCTGTACGTGTAGGTGTAAGAGATGGAGATTTACCAGTAACTTTACTAGGTTTAGCTTCATCAATTGTTTTACGTCCATAGATGCTGTTAGCAGCGTGTGCAAACATATACTCAAGTTGTCCCGAAATTTGCGGTAATTCTTTATCAAGAATTTTTTTGAGTTGATTGTATTGTGGATCACGAAGAGTTGCAAAAAATTGATCCTTAATATCATTAGGTTCATTGTTTGACAACCATTCTAGTTCATTACGTGCCTTGTCATCATATTGCTTTTGCAATTGTTTTCCATTAAGCTGTGATTGAACTTTATTTAATTGATCCGGGATGTATTCCTTTTGGGCTTTACGTGCATTTAATAGTAATTTGCGTACTTCCTTTTTGGTTAAATCCTTACCATCTATTTCTGTAACTACATCGTCTGCTGAATAATCATCGCTTTCAAATAACGTTTCCTCTGCCCATTCTATTGTGTTCTCAATTTCGTCTTGCTTATTCTGTATATCTTGTACAGTTGCTAGATCCGAAAAGGGATTGTTTTTGATTTCTTTTTTAGATAGGTTTTGTTGTTTTTCTTGTAGCAATGATTCAAGTTGATTAGCTCGTTCTTCGGCGGCTTTGCGTCTAGCTGTCATCTCTCCGAATCTAGCTACAGCTCTACTGCCAAGTTTGTCTGCTAACTCTTGTAATTCATTTTCTGATAAGTTATCAATATCTAACTGTGAAAGAACATTTTCTTCAGAAACTTCTTCAGTAGATTCCTCAATAGATTCTTCTACTTCTTCAGCCTCCTCAGTATTCTCTTGGGGTTCATTAGTTTCAGTCTCTTGACCTTCACCAATTAATCCCGCTCTTCTATTCGCAAATTGCGAAACTGTCATATTTGTTTCCTCCGTTGTATTTTGAGCTGGTTCAACGTCTCCAGTAGTGATTTCTTCTGACATAATGATTTGTTTTGTTTCCACTCCTTAACGCCGAGCGATGGCGATAAATGCATTATAACACACGTGTTTCTAATTTAAAGATTGAGAATGCCGTTGTCTTAAATTATCCCAATCTGCAAGTTGCAGTATTTGATCGTATGTAATTATTCTACCAGATAATTGCTGTAACTTTTCATAGTCAGCATTGTGCATCTCTGATATTGTTTCTTCTCTTAGTCTATGTAGAACTTGTATAAATCGAGCAAAGTGCTCGTGGTTTGCTAGTGCTTTTAAATCGTTTTCTAATGTCATTATTGTTGAGGCATTTCTTGTGTTTGGACTTCACCCATTTCTGCTGGGTTAGTTCCTATTCTTCCTATCTGTGCATTCTGCATTTGTTGCATCTGGAAGGTATATTGTCCAGCATATTTTTGTAAACGAGCTGCAAACGCTTGATCAACTTGCACCCTTTGACCTATGTCTGGTTGTGCTGTATATTGCTGAATCATCTGTAATGCAATCTGGCCACCAGTTGGTCGAGCCGGCATTTCTATACCAGCATATATCTTAGCAAGATCATCTGTAACATCTTTCATTACTTGTTCTTGTGCTTGTTCTGCTGGTTGCAATATGTTGTCAGATAAAACTGGGTCAATGCTTGCCGCAGCAACTTCTAATAAACTATTAATGTTTATACGTCCACTGCTATCAAGTTGAGTTAAATTTTTAAAAGCCTCTATCTTTTGCTCAATAACCTCTGGGTCGGAGTTTAATACATCATAGTTAACAATAATATCAAACTCTTCGTTAGGATTACCTTTATTTAATTGCAATGATTCCGGCACACCGGTTACCCTAAAGAATATACTATCGGGACCAAATCTTTGGAAACATTTAAATGACATTTTTAAAACATTAGAAACGTGTTCTAAAAATTTATTTGTAAGGAACTGCAAACGAACTGTACTCATCTGTGATCCCTCGTCTAGTCCTACGAGTTTGTCAGCAACTTTTTCTAGTGTTTGTTCAATCTCTACAGATCCACTATTGTATGCTGGTGTAGGTGCGAAATCCAAATCACCTTTACGTCTGTAAGGAATCATTCGTCCCGGCCCCCAATCTGTAGGTGCTTGTCCTACCGGATGAAGGATTGGAGGAATTGTTGCAATGCTATTTCTATCAATGCGTGAATCACGCTCTACCTTTACTTGGTTTTGTATACCTCTAAGAAGGTGTGGTATTGTTTGTGCATCATACAAACGTTTACTATCTTCGGATAGTTTAGTAACTACAACCGGATAGTCCTCGTATCCATTCATTAGTTCAAACTTAGCGTAAGCTTGGGTTACCCCATCGCCATCAAAGTCTTTGTGAAATATAGTTTGATATATACCCTCTGATCCATCTTCTTCGTCAATAAGTCTTTGGTATCCGTATACTATCTCAATTAATTCTTCTGCCTCATATGCGTTATCTGTAAGAGAAGTACTTCTACGTCCCTCTTGTTCTCTTTCTATCGCATCAATACTTACACCTCTGTAGTGCTCTATTACATAATCAACAAACTCTTCATCCCATCCGTCTGTTGCAACTTTGTTTTGCAACTCTTGTGGGGTGTAATAAGTTCTCCAAAAACAATAAGGTGCACGCTGTGGATCCGTTACGTATGTAGGGAAAAAGAAATCACCATCCGGTGCTAGTGTTTTAACTTCTGGTGCATCTATTTGTCTTTTAACAACGGGTAATTTTGCTTCACCATTTTTTCTTAAATCCTTTAGTGCTTGTTTAATTCTTTTAGGTGTAGCGGTAGGAAATGTTTGTTGTAACATAAACCCGATCTGATCATCTTGTTCCCCGGATTCTATTGCACGAAAAACATCTGGGTTCATTTGACCAATCTGTGCTAGATCTAAGTTTTGTAAAAAAGTTCTATCCTCCCTATGCCAACCAATGTATGTAATTAACATACCTCTTTCTAGTAAATAGTTAGCACCTAGTTCCATTTCTTGCTTAAAACGAGGAATATAACCAGATGTAGCCATCCATTTTAGAAAATTAGATACTATCTTAGCTTTAGCTGTATCGCCAGCTTCTACCGGATATGCACGTATATTAGCCCTATTTAGGCTGGACATAAACATAGATACAAGACGAGTAATACGTTCGTCAATAGTATGAGCCTCTATATCAGATGCACCCTCCCAAGGAAATGCATCGGCTCCGTGTTTTCTATGATCCCGACTTTTACCGGGCCAAAAGTTTCTTCGGTCATCATACGAATTTCTGCATAAATCAAAGTATGACTCAAGCTCCGTAGTAGTTTGGTCGTATGCGTATCTTAATGTTTTGACATCTGGTTCCTTCTGAACGTATGTCAATGAATTTGAAATTGAGTCACTGTCCATTTACTCTATCTTTAATTGATTCTATAGTTTTTCTGATTAAATCTTTAGGCATCGCTATTCTATCACACATATCCCTATTTGACATAGGAACAGTATGATCGTGCTTAATATAACGGCAAAGCATTTCCCAAGCAGCCAATCTATCCATATGCTCATTTCGCCAGATTGTGCTATTTGTTATATCTGTTTCAACTGTTTGTTCTTTTGTGGACGTATCTGTAGGTTTCCCCTTTATCATCTTTAATGCATTCTATTGTTATGAGTTTGCCAACAAGTTTTCCCCAAAATCTCCTAGGTATTAGTACAGCTATTCTTTTTTGTATTTCCTTTATATACCCCCAATTGAACATTCTATTAGGGCACTCTCTTAAAATTTTAGCTTTATAATGTTTTGGAACTATCTCCGGAATATCAAACGATTCTTTTAGTATATCATTACCCTCTTCGTTTATCCAAGTTCCCTTGCCTTTTCCAGTAATCATCTCTGCTGGAAGTTTATCTTGAGCCATTTGTAACGCTTCGTCAAAATCAACCCCGTATTCTTCTGCTATTATTTTTAATCTAGTTTTTGCCATTAGTATCCTCCTTTATCTCGTGATGTTGCTATCATACTATTATTGTTAAAATGATCTGGGCCTAAGCCACCATTACTCATTCTTAAGTAACGTATTAGATCAAAGAAATCTTTTAGTGCCTCATCCATTTTACCATTACTATTATAGTTGATAAGACTGTCAATTAAATTCTCGCAGCTATTATGGATAAAACACCTAGGTCTATTGGCTTCATCTATAGTATAGTTTGGGTTATATGTAAACCATTCGTCTACAGCCGTTATACCAATCTCCTCCATCTTACCATCACTCGGAACAAATGTCATACCATTGTCATCAAAGCTGGTAAATAAATCAGTATTGTTTTCGTTTTCTTTTGCAAAGTACCTTGAGTCACCTATTCGCTCCATTACCTCTACACCTAGATCATCCTCTATCTCTTCAAATAGTTCTACATAACCGGCTACATCTAAACCAATCTTCTTAGATGCTGGGCCATATTTCCATTTAGGGTCACCAAACATTGCCCACTCCCCATACGTAGCCCTATCTGGCCACTCCCTCATTATATATATTTCACCATCTTCGTTTACAGCAGCCCATATACTTACATAGTTTCTAGCACCCGCTGGGTCAACCACTTGATATACGGTAAAGTCCTCGTTGATTTCGGGAAACTTCATACCGTGTTTGTTTTCCTCATCACCTAGTACATTGACTTCTGTAGAAAATAATGGCAAAAGCGAAGTCATTGACTTTACTGGCACACCATATGCTCTGACAAGAATATCTTCTTCGGACCGGCCCTCTAGATCTTTGGCTATACGTTCATAGCCACCGAATGGATTTTCATCTGAATGAAGATAAATAATACTTGCATCTCTCTCTGGACTATATTGCTTTACCGGTAATGGCTTATCTAATAATACTGCTTGCCTTGTCTCTAGTGTTTCTGCTCCTTTTAGATATTCGTTGATGAATGGGGTATAACCATCTATGGGGGTGAACCCGATCAACAACTTTGAGTCCCGTGTAGCTAATCTGAATCGTAAAGTATTTACAAGTGCACTATCCCCTAGGTATTCATCTAACCAAGCTCCTATATTAATAGCCTTCGGTTTATTGAACCCGAACTCAAAACCCTCTAGGATAGTCTGGTTATTGCTGAACTGCGTATAAGTCTTGAAGTCAACACGTGTACGTGTGTCCGGAAATATAAACGATTGTCCGGTAAATCCATTTTGCATAGAAAAATTAATATATCCCTCTATACTCTTTGTCTTTCTTTTGAACTCCCTCGGCATCATCTCCCAGACAGCGGCTTGCTGTACCTTGACTGATGTGTCGGCGTTCTGGCTGAAGCATACAATATGACCGTCAGTATTCTCTGTTACTGATTGCATTACTATTTTTGCACAACCAGTAGTCTTTCCGGATCTATTACCCCCTAGCGTAAGGCATTCATTGTATTCAGATAGTCCATCTTTGATTCTATTCCATCCATCTAGATCAAACCCGTATCTTAGTGGATCTTCTACAGATGCCCGGATCCGGCCCTCGTGTGCTGCGTGTAACTCACCCAGTAACCTTGGATCCTTTTCAGCAAGTAATAATATCTCTTCATCCGTTGGCCCTATTACCAATGGATGTTGTGTAAAGGTTAATTCCATTAATCTTCGTCTTCGTCTTCGTCTTCGGATATTTTATCCCAAATAATTTCTATGGGTTTACTTGCCATATCGGCAGCAGTTTCCCTTACTAGCATCCTACCTACCCTACAATTACTATAATCATAGAATAAATCTCCATCATCATCCATTACGATAAACATATAATTACTGAAGTGCTCGCCTAGATTACCACGAACTCTATCAAATAAGTCATCGAAGTCGCTATCAATCATCGTTATCTATATCTATTATTTCAATTTCCTTTAACTTATTTATTCTATCACGAGCTGCCTTGATTGTTTCCTCGTAGTCTTCTTGGTTGTACACCTTTCTATCTTCTGTAATATTTGTAGCTTCACCCCTAGCAGTCAATGCCTCTCTCGCTGCGTTAGCCTTGGCTATTGACAGTTCCTTTAGATCCCGGAATGTGGGTTCTAACTCCCCGGTATCCATACGATCCCGGACTTTCTGGATTAAATCCTCTTCTAGACTAGCCATATTTAGGTAGTTCCGGGCCGCTATCTTGCCGGACAAGTCCTTAAACTTTCCTAAGTGATCAGCGTAGTCCGCTAATACATTTATAACAGTCTCTCTGTCAAACCCGTACTTCCGTACCATACGTGTCTGGCTGGTTCCGGTTGCATATAGGTATAGCATCTTAGCTACCTTTTCCGGATTATACCTACTTAGACTGTTTACTTTGCTAAGTTCCTTAGCATCAGATACTTCCCGGATTGAATCCGTTATCTCGTTAATTAATTGTTCCTTTTCATCCATTTATTTTACATTATCTTTAGCAAAACCGGGATGTCAACTCTTTTATGTGGTATAATCTAAGGGTCTCCTTAAGGAAATACCATAAGGAAAAGCTTTCTAATAAAAGAAAGCTAACCTTAAGGATACCGTAATTGTTCCTTGTGTCAAGTAAATTCCTATGAATGCCATATTTTTTTAAGGCTACCTTGATGATATAGTACTTGGACGCAAAAGTCGGCGGGCAACCCCCGCCCCCCCCTAGTCAGAATCTGAGTTAGACATAATATCTTTTGGGGCTGACCCTATGAGGTGCAGTTTTTTCCCTCTCTGAGCAGAGGTATTTAAGGGGTGGATTTAGGGCGGAAGGCTAGTGGATATGGGGGCTAATAATACTATGCACTTTTATGCACGCATTGAAAAGTCGAAAATGGCGAGGATGAACGCTGTAGAGCGTGAATAAGATGTGAGTACTAGGAGACCAACTCGAAATCGGACGGCTTGTAGGGCATCCTAGGTGGCATAGCGTAGAAATGAGATCGTGTCTCAATAATATTCATACAAGATAATGAAACGGTTATATGCGGGATAGAGGGTATTTATTGCTAAAAATACAAGATTATGAAACCTAAAAAAAAAGTGAAAAAAAGGCGGTTTAGCTGTTGACAAAGGGTGAATAGTCTGATTTGATCTTAGGTACAGTCAGATAGCAGATGGATTAAGAAGCTACAATTATACTTTAAATCTGCCGATCAGCTCAGATCGCACTTAGATCCCTAGGCAATGTCGAGATGACACGCTAAGCAGAAGCTTTATATAAAAAACCATCTAGGAGGAGTCCCGATCTACCGCAATGGGATAGCAACCAAGACGAGACATTCAATAAGACTCAGCAATGAGCCGTGTACTGCACGATACTTTAAAAGGTTAACTGATGAGGCTTTAATAGCCGAAACACCGACCGCCAATTGGCGGTGTCTTAACCAATAACCAATTATATTATGAAAATTAAATTACCAACTATAAATATCGAGACTGAAGAATACAAAGCAACAATCGATGCGATGATGAATTACTACGGATACACTAGAGCAGAGGCAAAGGCTTGGCTGATAGCTGATCTAACCGCAAGGGCTGAGAGGCATTGTGAGCATCTCCTAGAGGAGTTCAAGGCGTACGGATACGCAACCACCGAATAAACCACAAGCCCGCAAGGGCGGTGTCTTAACCACTAACCAATATAAAATTATGATTACTTACGAAGCTGAATTAAATTCAAAATCAACCGAGCAAATCGGAGACATAAAAGCATTAATAAAATGCTTACCATATGAGGTATTAAGCAAGATGCTAAAGAGCAATCGAGTGTCTGCCAATACACATAAGAAACTCGTATTGGAATTCAACCTAAGAGACACTCTTAACGAGAGTGAACCTCAAGATTATATATACACATAATCCTCAGCCCTAACGGGCGGTGTCTTAACCAACTATAAATTATGAAACAATATTACTATTCAAAAGAAATAAAAATCAAAGATCGAGACATTACCGCTTATAAAGTGGAACACGATATAAACGGCAATTCACGTTGGGTTGTCCACTTCTTAAGCTTACTAACAGAAAAAGAGCAAGAAGAGATAAGCAATGAAACACAAGAATTAAGAGCGAAATATCCGAATCAATACTTTTCAGCAATTGAACCAATGGTAAATAGAGCTTTAGAGAAATCTAGAAAAGCTTGCGGTAAAAAATACCGTGCAAAATGGTTCGGTGGTGGGATAGTATTCCAAGGGGACGAAATAGAAAGCGATCTAGAGCTTGTAATCTAGTTCAAGCATAAACCACAAGCCCGAGAGGGCGGTGTCTTAACCAATAAAATATTATGAGTGAAGCACAAGAAATTATAGCTCAGAACTTCGAGCAAATCTGCAAGGACGTAGGCATCCCAACCGATGGAGAGTTCGGGCAATTAGAAAAGACAAAGTTATACACAGCCATTCGTGCATTTGTTTACGAGTGGATGTACGATTTCAGTACACTGAATGAACACGATGTATTTTCCAAGGAAGAAATACGTGAACTGAAAGCTGACTACAAACCAAATAAATACGAATCATTATGACAGTACAAGAACTAATCAAAGAACTAAAAACACTCGACCCGTACGCAAAGGTGCGTGTCGAAGAATTCAAGGGGTACGTTTACGACTTCTTATGTGTCGAAGAAACAGAAGCCACAAGTGACGGGGAAGCCGAGGCTTTCTTGGTATTCACTAAGGACTAACCGCAGTCTCCTTAAGGTTAACTCTCTCTTTTTAATAGAGAGAGAACTCCTTAAGGATACACCTAACAATAACACAGTCAAGAAAAAAAATTATGGAAATAAAAGATATAAAATTATACACAGTCCAATGCCATTGGGCAGATGGAGACAGTCCCGAAATATTATTCAGAACTGTAGCAATCGGTCATCCCGATTTCTTAGAAGAGGACAGACCATACGAAGAATGGACAGAGGATGAGGAGGAATTTGATTGCCGAATCTTTCACTACTATGATAACTACGAACAATTAAATCAGCACCTAAAAGATGGAGACGAAACTAAGGAGGACTTCATCGTAACAAAAATAATCAACCAATAAAATTATGAACACAATACACTTACCAATACTTACTCTCACCAAGAGGGTAGAAGATATGAAACGGATGCATTCTTATCTTAAGAATGATCACATCAACAATGACCTAGACCACATCATCGAAGAACTCAGAACCATAAAGCGTGAGGTCGTAGCACACGAGACGAACACGCTAGATAAGGAGGGAGAATAAAATTATGA
>MDSV01238100.1_pt1 | contig 26877 bp, 21 predicted proteins | sample 810851 | NCBI WGS metagenome assembly MDSV01 (sample SAMN05326640, study PRJNA326480) | marine metagenome | isolation source: seawater | place: Atlantic Ocean: North East | collected 2012
TGGTAAGAGCACACCGGGTTTTTGGTAACAAAAATCGCTAGGTAAACCCCAGATGGAGCAAGGCTAAATAGGGATGACAATGCGCTTATGTGCAAAAAACAGTCTTTAGTTCGTCATCCGGGTTAGCTGCTTGAGCATAATCGTGAGATTATGCCCAGATAAATGACTTCTTAAATGACAGAACCCGGCTTACAGATTATCTGGCAAGTCCCAACTCCTACTCAAATGTTCCTTTTTTGTACTTTTGTGCCTTAAACTATTATATTGACTAACGCATTAAATCCCATATGATCCCAAATAATCCCAAATTGGAGGATTGATTGATTATTAAAAAAACAAAAAAAAATTTTAAAAATTATGTTTTTATCAAGTCACGAGAACAAAATAGACAAAAAGGGAAGGGTGTCGGTGCCTGCAGCATTTAGATCATATTTAACAACCCAAGGTTACAATGGTTTTATATCCTATCCTTCTTTCAGCAATCCAGCTTTGGAATGCTGTACACAAGACAGAATAGAAAAATTATCAGATTCGATCGATACTTTAAATCCGTTTGAAGAAAAAAGAGATTATTTTGCAACTGCAGTTTTATCAGAAAGTTCAAATTTAATTTTTGATACTGAGGGAAGAGTCCAATTCTCCAAAAAACTTTTAAATTTTGCAAAAATTAAAACCGACATTTTATTTGTTGGTTTAGGAAAAACTTTTCAAGTTTGGGATCCAAAAAATTTTGAAAAATTTAAATCTTTCGCGAGAAAAAAAGCCTTACAAAGTAGATCAACACTGAAGTGGGATAACAATTAATAAATGATAAACAAAGGGGGAGAAATGAGTATTAATGTAGGCGGAGGTGAACTAAAAGAATTAAAGCCAAGAATATTGGTTATGGGAATCGGAGGAGCAGGAGGAAACGCAATAAATTCTATGATTGAGTCTGGAATGCAAGGGGTAGAATTTGTTGCTGTCAATACTGATGCACAAGACCTAAGAGTTAATAAAGCAGATGCAAAAATTCAAATTGGCATGAATTTAACAAAAGGACTTGGTGCTGGTGCAAAAAATGATATCGGCCAAGCTGCAGCAGATGAATCTTTAAATGAAATAGTAAGTTTTATCCAAGGAAGTAACATGATTTTTATAACTTCTGGAATGGGCGGTGGAACTGGCACAGGAGCCTCTCACATAATTGCGCGTGCAGCTAAAGAATTAAATATACTTACAGTAGGTGTTACAACTCTTCCTTTTGCTTATGAAGGTCCTAAAAGAATGAGAAGAGCAGTAGCAGGATTAGAAGAATTAAAAAAACACCTAGATACTGTTATAGTTGTGCCAAATCAAAATCTTTTTAAAATAGCTAATGAAGGCACAACACTTAAACAAGCGTTTACTTTATCTAATGATGTTCTAAAACATGGAGTTCAAAGTGTTACAGATTTAATGGTAAGACCGGGCATGGTAAACTTAGATTTTGCTGATGTTGAAACTGTCATGAGTTCGATGGGTAAAGCAATGATGGGCACAGGAGAAGCTGAGGGTGAAAATAGAGCAAATGTTGCAACCGAAATGGCATTAAACAATCCTCTTATTGATGAGTACTCATTAAAGGGCGCTAAAGGTCTTTTAGTAAATATTACCGGAGGTGACGATATTACTTTATTTGAAGTAGATCAGTCAGTTAATAAAATTAGAGCTGAAGTTGACCCTGAAGCTGAATTAATTTTCGGCGCAATACAGGATGAGAATCTCAATGGCAAAATGAGAGTTTCAATAGTTGCGACATCTTTAGACGGGCATAGACCTGAGTCAAAAACTGTTTTGAATATGGTAAATAGAATTCAAAATAGAAATCCAGGATATTCTGATAATATATTTAGAAATCCAAACATTGAGCAAAACCCAATTAATTCGATTGATGGCGCTACAGCTTTACAACTTAATGAGCAATTAGAAATAGATACAAAACAACAAAATACTAATGAGTCATTATTGGAAAAAAATATTACAGAAAATGTAAAAATGGATCAAGATACAACTTCTCAAGGTATATCAATTGAAAATGCATCTTATATTGAGAACAACCTTGAGACCGAAAACAATTTAGACAATGTTGACGAAAAAGAAGAGTACTCACCTAAATTATTTTCTGACGACAGCGATAATCGTATTAAAAACGATGATCATCATAATGATAAATTATTTGATCAAAATTCCACTGATGAGGAGGAGTTCGAAATACCTGCTTTTCTAAGGAAGCACAAGTTTTAATGCAAATTTTGACAAACAATAATGAAATTACCCCAAACATCACTGGAAGGAAAACATCTTCCAGTGATGATCAATGAGGTCCTAGAAATTTGCAATCCTAAAAATGGTGGAAGTTTTATTGACTGCACTTTTGGTGCCGGGGGTTACTCAAAAGAATTTTTAAAATTTAATAATACTAAGGTCGTAGCATTCGACAGAGATGATAATGTAATAGAGTTAGCCAGCAAATTACAAAATAAATTTCAGTCACGATTTACTTTTTTTAATAAAAAATTTAGTAAATTAGACGTTGCATCTACTGAAAAATTTGATGCTGTAATTTTCGATTTAGGTTTATCATCAGTTCAACTTGACGATTTATCAAGAGGGTTTTCCTTTAAGTCAAAAAAAGAGCTAAATATGTCAATGGGACAAACTGAGAGGACTGCTAAGACAGTTCTAAATACTTACGGCAGTAAAGACCTTAAAGATATAATAAAAAATTTTGGTGACGAAGAGGAAGCATCAAAAATAGCAAATAATATTATAAAAGAGAGATCTAAAGGTCAATTAAGCACTACCGATGAACTAGTAAAAATTATTAAAAAGTCAAAAAAAAAAGTTTACAAAAAAAAGATTGATGAAAGCACTAAAACTTTTCAAGCAATAAGAATTTTTGTAAATCGTGAAATTTCTGAATTAATTGAAGGAATAATTAATGCCGCTAAAATTCTTAAACCTGGGGGAAAGCTAATTGTAGTAAGCTTTCATTCAATTGAAGACAAAATTGTTAAATATTTTTTTAAAAATTTCTCTAAAAATCAATCAAGAACTAGTAAATATTTACCGGAGAGAGTTGATAATTTGTGCTTATTTGAAAATTATAAAAATAAAATTATAAAAGCAACATTAAAAGAAATTAAGCAAAACCCAAGATCAAGATCTGCTAAATTGCGTTTTGCTATTCGAAGTTCAAATGAATTTAGCGATCCAAAAGAATTGAGAAATAAATTTAAGTATCTTACAGATTTGGAGGAAAGAATTGCTTAACACTAAATTAATAATATCTATAACAGTTTTCTCTTTTTTGTTGTTTTGCACATCAATTATTAAAAATAAAACCAGGGTGATTGAAAAAAATATTATGTCACACGAAAAGAAAATATCAAATCTAAAAAAAGAATTGTACGAGAGCCAACTAGAATTTTATTATCTATCATCACCACAAAATTTGGAAGAAAAAATATCTTTTTTGACTAATGATCAGTATCAATACATGAGCATATCTAAGATCTACTTAAATTATAATAGTTTTATTCTTAATCAAAAGCAAATTACACAAAAATAACCTATGAGAAGAAAAAAAATAAAAAAAGAAACTAACATTAATCAACAAAGTTTTTTTTTCGAAGATTATTTAAGCACAAATCAAAAACTAAAAAAGGACAAAGGATTTATAATTAATGAAGACAGAATATATATACTTTTCTTTTCTTTTTTTTCTTTAATTTTAATTTTCTCATTAAAAATAATTTTCATATCTTTTCAAAACTCAACATTTAGTAAAATTGAAAATTATAAATATAATTTTAGTCCTGTAAGAAATGATATCGTCGATAGAAATGGTGTATTGCTATCAAGAAATATCATAGCCTATCATGCTGCAATTAAACCAAATTTAATAAAAGATAAAAAAAAATTCATGGTTAAAATTAAATTGGCTTTACCAGAAATAAATAGTCAAAGCTTGAGCACGAACTTGAGACAAAAAAAATATTTCTATTTAAAAAAAAGATTAACAAACTCGCAAAGAGAAAAATTATGGAAACTTGGTGAAAAAGCTATAATTTTTGAACCCTTTCAAACAAGAGTGTATCCACACTCTGATCTTTACAGTCATATTGTTGGTCAAACAGATTACGATAATTATGGCATATCCGGAGTTGAAAACTATTATGACAACTTTTTAAGAGATCAAAAAAATAATAAACCATTAAAACTTTCTCTGGATACTAATATTCAATACCTTGTAAAACAAGAACTTGAAGAGGCATTAAAAATTTTTCAGGCTGATGGAGCTGCATCAATTTTAATGGATTCTGACAATGGAGAAGTTTTATCTTTAGTTTCTCTTCCTGATTTTAACATTAATAAAAGAATAGATGTTAAAGACAAAATATTTATGAACAAGATCACCAAAGGTGTTTTTGAATTAGGATCAATTTTTAAAACTTTTACAATTGCTTTAGCTTTAGAAGAAGAAATTGTAGATGCTAAAACAACTATTAATAATATAAAAAAAAATATCAAATGTTCTGTTCACAACATTTCAGATATTAAAGAATTTCCCGAATCTATGACGGTTGAGGATATACTTATTCAATCATCTAACGTTGGAACTGTAAAAATAGCTAGAAAAATTGGAGAAGAAAAATATAAAAACTTTTTAAAAGAATTAAACCTTTTAAGCAGCCCAAAATTTGAACTAGGTGAAATCGGTAACCCTATCCCTTTTAATTGGAATAAATGCAAACTTGAGACAATTTCTTTTGGCCATGGTATAACTACAACTCCTCTTCAAGCAGCTACAGCATATGCTAGTTTAATAAATGGTGGCAAACTTATATCTCCCACTCTCGAAAAAGATAAAAACAATAACGTAAATTTTAAAAGAATAATTTCTGAAAAAACAAGTACAAAAATTAAAAGTATTTTAAGAAAAGTTGTTACCGATAAAAAAGGCACTGCTAGTTTAGCGAATATTTATGGATATAACGTATCGGGAAAAACCGGAACATCACAGTATTACGGTGATAAAAGCAAAAATATTAATACCTTTATATCATTTTTTACAGCACATAATAAAAATTATATTCTTTTAGTAATGCTGGACAACCCACAAGTAGCAAAGAATCTCATATATAACTATAGAGGCGTTAAAATTAAGGGCACAAGAAACGAAGCTGGCTGGAATGCCGTGTACTCATCAGGCAAAATTATAGAAAAAATTGGACCTATTTTAGCCATAAATAACAAAGAAATTCTCGAACACCATGTTGTTAAAAAAATTAATTAAAAATTGCCCTGAAAAAATTTCAAACATAAAGGTAAGAGGACTTTCGTCTGATACAAGAAAACTAAAGAAAGGAGATTTGTTTTTTGCTTTGCAAGGCTCAAAACATAGCGGTGAAAAATTTGTAAGCGAGGCTGTAAAAAAAGGAGCTTGTGCAATAATATCCTCAAAAAAAATTAAAGGAAATTTTAGAGTTATTGTCGTTAAAAATATAAGAGACCTCCTAGGAGAGGCTTGTGCTAAATTTTATTCTAAGAAACCAAAAAATATTATTGCTGTTACTGGGACAAATGGAAAAAGTTCTGTCGCTGATTTTTTTCATCAAATATTAACTTTCAATGGTTTTTCAGCAGCAACTATTGGAACACTTGGTATAAAAACAAAGACAGTGAAAAAAAATAATCTGACAAGCCCGGATGTCATTAGCCTACATAAAGAACTAAGTTATTTGAAAGAAAACAAGATTGAAAATGTCTTAATAGAAGCGTCAAGTCATGGTTTGAGCCAGGGTAGGCTGAAAGGCATAAATTTAAAAGCAGGAATATTTACCAATTTTAGTCAAGACCACATGGATTATCATAAATCAATGAAAAAATATTTTAATTCCAAAATGATTCTTTTTAATAAAATATTAAAGAAAAAAAGCTATATAATTGCAGATGTAAATATACCTGAGTTTAAAAAAATTAAAAAAATTGCACAAAATAAAGAATTAAAAAAAATATTTATTAATGATTTGAATAAAGAATATAATTTCTCTTTTTTTAAACCAATAGGAGATTTTCAAAAGAAAAATTTATCAATGGCAATAAAAGCTTGTGAAATATTAGGACTAAATAAAAGAAAAATTTCAAGTTGCATAAACAAGTTAAAAAGCGTTAAGGGTAGAATGGAACTTGTAAAAGAATTTCCAAACCAAACAAAAGTATTTGTAGATTTTGCTCACACTCCCGAAGCTATTAATACTGCAGTAAATTCATTAAAAAAACATTACGAAAAAGATATAACAATAGTTTTTGGTTGTGGAGGTGAAAGAGATAAAGTTAAAAGAGAAAAGATGGGTAAAATTGCCAATAAATTATGCAAAAAAATATTTATTACGGATGATAATCCAAGAAGAGAAAATCCAGCGGCGATAAGAAAATCAATAATTAAATATATAAAAAAGGACAAAGTTATCGAGATTGGTAACAGGACAACCGCAATACATACGGCAATAAGACAATCAAACCCTAATGAAATAATTTTAATAGCCGGTAAAGGCCACGAAGATTATCAAGATTATGGAAAAAAGAAATTAAAAATATCTGACTTTGAGATTGTTAGGAATTTTAAAATAAAAAAAAATAAATCAAAAAAAGAAATTAATATTCAACAAAATAATTTTTTAATAAAAAAATTTATTAAAACAGAAATAGACAGAGAATTTTTGGGAGTTTCGATAGACTCTAAATCTATAAAAAAAGGAAATTTATTTGTAGCTATTAAAGGAAAAAATAATGATGGGCACAGATACATTAAAGAAGCTGTATTAAGAGGCGCAAGCTATTGCGTTATATCAAAAAACTTAAACAGAATACCTAAACATAAAATAATTAAGGTTCCTCAAACTTATAATTTCTTAAAAGAATTAGCTTTGTTAAAAAGAAAACATACTAATGGGAAAATTATAGCTGTAACCGGTAGCTCAGGCAAAACAACGGTAAAAGATCTAATTGGAAATTTACTAAAAAATTACGGCAAGACATATTTTTCTCCCAGATCATTTAACAACTCGTACGGTGTCCCGCTAAGTTTATGTAACTTAGAGCAGGACCATAAATACGGCGTTTTTGAAATTGGAATGAGCAAAAGAGGTGAAATTTATAATCTCTCAAAAATTGTTAAACCCAATATTGCAATCATTACAAATATTGCCGAAGCACATATTGAGAACTTTAAAAATCTTAGCCACATAGCAAAAGCCAAAGGGGAAATAATTGAAAACATTTCTCATTCTGGAACTTTAATAATCGATAGGGATAATAAATTTTATGAGTATTTTAAATCTAAAGCAGAAAAAAGAAATATAAAAGTTATTTCAGTTGGTAGCAATTATAAATCTGATATTAAAATAATAAAAACAAAAAAATTTTCTAAATATCAATTAATAACAATAAAATCGTTCAAAAAAGAATATAAGCTTAAGGTTAAATATCAACTCGAAAAAAATATAAATTTTGCTATCGCTGTGCTGGAAGTGCTTAATTTGAATATTGATCGTATAGTTAATAAAATTAAGAATATTAAAATTCTAGAAGGTAGAGGTAAAATTTACAAAATTAAGTACAAAAACTTAAATTTTAATTTAATAGATGAAAGTTACAATGCAAATCCATTATCAATGAAACAGTCTATTTTAAATTTATCTAATTTAAAAAATGATAATCATAAATATATTTTATTAGGTGACATGTTAGAATTAGGAAAAAAATCTCAAATTTTACACAAAAAGCTATCACCAATTATTAATCATTCAAAAATAAATAAGTTATTTATTCACGGAGAACATATCATGGATACCTATAAAAATGTAAATAGAGATAAACGAGGTAATGTTTTACAAGACAAATCTGATTTTAGAGAAATATTGCTTCCTATTTTGCGAAATAATGATTATCTAATGATTAAAGGTTCAAATGCTACTGGTTTAAACAAAATTTCCAAAAATTTAACAAAAGGAAGAATTAATGCTATTTGATTTATTAACTTCTCTTGTTGATCAATATTCGTTTTTAAATGTATTTAAGTACTTAACATTTAGGACTGGTTTATCTCTGATGACCTCTCTTATTATTGTTTTTTTAATAGGTGGTCCTTTAATTAGAATCTTTTCTAAGATGGATATCACTGGACCTATACGACAAGATGGGCCAATCGATCATATTATAAAAAAGTCTGGAACCCCAACTATGGGCGGAATAATAATCATAATTGGGATGATCACTAGCACGCTGCTTTGGGCAGACTTAAAAAACGTATATGTTTGGTCTTTAATATTTATATCAATTAGTCTAGGAACTTTAGGATTTGTAGACGATCTATTAAAAATAAAATTTAGGAATTCAAGTGGATTAAACTCTAAGCTAAAATTTTTTGGTCAATTTATTATTGGATTATTAACCTTATTAATAATTATTTATTTTTCAGAACACGAATATATTTACAATATTTATTTTCCTTTTTTTAAAAACCTAATATTAGATATTGGAGTTTTTTTTATACCTTTTGGTTTATTTGTAATTATCGGTTCTTCAAACGCAGTAAATTTAACAGATGGTTTAGATGGTTTAGCAACGGTGCCAATAATGCTTGTAGCGCTATCCTTTACATTTATAAGCTACGTTGTGGGAAATGTTATCTTTTCTGAATATTTACAAATACAATATATACCTGATGTCGGCGAAACAGCTGTATTTTGTGGTGCGATTGTAGGATCATGCTTGGGTTTCCTTTGGTACAATGCTCCTCCCGCAAAAATTTTCATGGGAGACACAGGATCTTTATCATTAGGAGGATCTCTTGCTGCAGTCGCAATTATAGTCAAACACGAAATAGTTCTAGCAATTATCGGAGGATTGTTTGTTTTAGAAACAGTTTCAGTAATCATTCAAGTTATATCTTTTAAGTTAACAGGAAAAAGAGTTTTTATGATGGCTCCTATCCACCACCACTTTGAAAAAAAAGGGTGGGCTGAGTCCACAATCGTAATCAGGTTTTGGATTATTGCTATTATTTTAGCTTTAATTGGTCTTGCAACACTTAAATTAAGATAATGCGTGAATCATTTAACATCAAAGATAAAAGTTTTGCTGTTTATGGTTTAGGAATAACAGGTAAATCTGTTGTCAAATTTTTAAAAAAGAATAAGGCTGCTAAGATTAGTATGTGGGATGATTTCTTAACTCAATCAAATTTAACACAAATGAATAAGTTTAAAACAAACTTAAATATTTTTGATTACATAGTTTTAAGCCCAGGAATTAATATTAAAAATTCAAAATTTAAAAAAACTTTATTAAAAAATAAAAAAAAAATTATTACTGATTTAGACTTATTCTATTTGAAAAACAAAGTAGAGAAATCAATTGTAATTACTGGAACAAATGGCAAATCAACTACATGTTCACTAATTCATCATATTTTCAAAAAAAACAAAATACGAAATAAATTAGTAGGAAATATCGGTAAACCTGTTTTGTCTGTAAAATTCATAAAAAAAGAAATATATATTATTGAAGCTTCCTCTTTCCAATTGGAGTATTCACAATTTATAAAACCTTACTGCGCTGTAATTTTAAATATATCACAAGACCATCTAGATTGGCATGGTTCCAAAAAAAATTACACAAACTCGAAAATTAAAATTTTTAACAATCAAACAAAAACAGATATTGCATTAATAAATGACAAAAATTTAAAAAGAAAATACAAAAATAATAATTTTTCTGGAAAGTTAAGATTTATTAAAAAAAATCCTATAAAGTTAAAAGATACAAATAATAAATATTTAAGGCTTGAGGCAAATCGAGATAATGTAAATTTCGCATATTTTATATCTAAATTTTTTGATATCGATAGAAAAAAATTTTTAAAATCATTAAAAACTTTTAACGGATTAACTCATCGACATGAAATCTTCTATAAAGTAGGTAATTACACTTTTATTAACGATTCTAAAGCCACTACATTTGAGTCAACTAAACAAGCATTAGAGTCAAATGACAATATTATTTGGATCGTTGGCGGTAAACCAAAAAAAAATGACAAAATTAGCATTAATCGATTTAAGAAAAAAATTATTAAAGCTTATGTTATAGGCAATTATACAAATTTTTTTACAAATCAAATTAATAAAAAAATTAATATTGAAATCACCAGAAATTTACAGATAACAGTTCGTAAAATATTTCAATCTTTAGAAAAGAAAAAAAGAGTCACTGTTTTATTTAGTCCTGCGAGTGCCTCTTATGATCAATTTAATAATTTTGTAGAAAGAGGAGAGATGTTTAAAAATTTGGTAAAATACAATGCTAAAAAATTTAATTAATTCAGACAGATTAAGTGACTATTGGAGAAATATAGACAAAAATATTTTATTCTGTTTTTTGACTTTATTCTTTTTGGGAATTTTTTTTTCATTTTCTTCAACAACTTCTCTAGCAGGTGAGAGACTTAATAAAGATTTTTATCATTATTTTTCTAGACATCTAACTTTCTCCATTTTAGCTATTTTAGTTATGATAGCTATATCTTTTGTAAAAATATCTTTTTTAAAAAAAACAATTTTACCAATATTCATAATTTCATTAATGTTATTGGTTTTAGTACCTTTTTTAGGAGTTGAAATTAAAGGTGCAAAAAGATGGTTGGACCTGTATTTATTTCGTTTACAGCCAATCGAAATAGTTAAGCCCTTTTTTGTTCTGATTACAGCAAGTTTAATTAGCAGCAGTAAAGAAAAAAATTTAAATTATTCATATTTCTTAAGTATGATTATTCTTTCAGCGATAGTAATTTTATTATTAAATCAACCAGATGTTGGTCAATCTATTTTGTTAATTACAACTTGGATTTCAGTAGTTTTTATCTCAGGAATTAAAATAAGTTATATAATATTAATACTGAGTGTCTTAATTTTTTTTTCAATTGCACTTTTATTATTATTTCCAGATAAATTTGGGTATATATCTCTCAGATTAAACACTTTTTTTGATCCCTCTACTGGAGATAGTTTTCAAACAGACAAAGCCCTGGCTGCAATAAAACAAGGAGGGCTTAAAGGTCAAGGTATGGGAGAGGGTATATTGAAAGACAGAGTCCCAGAAGCACACACAGATTATATAATAGCTGTAATAACTGAAGAGTTTGGCTCAATTATTTCTATATTTGTGATAACAATTTTTTTATATCTTTCTTACAAGATAATAAAAAATTGTATTAGAATGTCTGACGAAAATTCAAAGATTTCTCTTTGTGGCTTATCTTCTCTATTAATTTTTCAAACTTTTATACATATCGGTGTAAATACAAGTTTATTACCTACTACTGGTATGACGTTACCTTTTTTAAGTTACGGGGGATCATCTCTGATAGGAAGCTCAATCTTAGCTGGAGTAATTCTTAATTTCACCAAAAATCGATTTAAAAATGAATGATAATAATAAAAAAATAATCATAGCAACTGGTGGTACTGGAGGACACATTTTTCCCGGTATTGGTTTAGCAAACTATCTGGCAAATATTGGATTTGATGTATTATTAACAGCAGACAAAAGAGGGCTCAAATTTATTGATAACACATTATTAAAAAAAACAAAATTAATTAACAGTTCACCTTTTTATAAAAAAAAAATAATTATTTCTTTTTTTAAAATATTGCTATCAATTTTTAAGTCGTTATTAATTTTAGTTAAAAATAAACCAAAATTTATTTTTGGAATGGGAGGGTATGCTTCTTTTCCTATTTGTTTTGCCAGTATTATTTTAAGAATCCCATTTGTTATTTACGAGAATAATTTACTAATAGGAAAAGCAAATAAATATCTTACACCTTTCGCAAAAAAGATTTTTGTTTCATATGAGGATATTGGGGGAATAAATAATAAATATAAAAATAAAATAGTTACAGTAGGGAATATATTAAGAGAAAATATTTTTAATAACGAAAATAAAAATAAAGACATCTTTGATAATGGTTTAAATATATTGGTTTTAGGAGGAAGCCAAGCGGCAAAAATTTTTGCTGAGACACTACCAGATATATTTATTAATTGTAAAAAAAATAATGTAAATTTAAAAATTTATCAGCAGTGTTTGAATGAACAAAAAGATGAGTTACAAAAAAAATATGAGATAAATAATATTAAATACGAACTTTTTAGTTTTACATTTGATATTTTAAAGTATTATAATTTATCAAATTTAGCAATTACACGAGCAGGTTCATCAGCACTCGCTGAGCTTTTAAATTGTAAAATCCCTATAATTTCAATTCCATTGACCTCATCTGCTGAGAATCACCAATTTAAGAATGCCAAGTATTTTAGTGAAAAGGGCTTTGGTTTCATGATCGAAGAAAAAAACATAAAAATTCAATTATTTAATTTGCTACAATCAATACATAAGGATAAATCAGTGTTAAACTCAATAAAAACAAATCAGAAAAATCATTCTGACAAAAATGTTTTTACAAATATAAAAAGAGAGATAACTAAACTGTTCTATGAAAATTAATATTGGTCAAAAAGAAATTATCCATTTTATTGGAATGGGTGGAATAGGTATGAGTGGACTTGCGCAAATTATGAAGATTATGGGTTTTAAGGTTCAGGGCAGTGATATTAGTTTGAATAAGAATATTGAAAATTGCAAAAAATTAGGTATCAAATTTTTTTTGGGTCAAAAGAAAAAAAATATAAAGGATGCAACAATACTTGTTAAATCTTCAGCTATAAAAAACACAAATTTAGAAGTTAAAGAGGCAAAAAAAAGAAAATTACCTGTTTATGAAAGAGTTGAAATGCTCTCTAATATTGTTTCACTTAAGAAAAATATTATAGTTTCTGGCTCGCATGGAAAAACGACAACTACCTCATTAGTTTCAAAAATCCTTTTGGAGTCAAGATTAGATCCAACAATTATAAATGGAGGTGTTATTAACTCTATTAAAAATAATGCAAAACTTGGAAAAGGAGACTGGGCTGTTCTGGAAGCCGATGAGTCAGATGGAAGCTTCTTAAAACTCCCAATTAATTATTCGATAGTAACTAATATTGACAAAGAACATATTGATTACTACAAAAACTACAAAAATTTAGAAAGTTGTTTTATTAAATTTATAAATAAAACACCACCAATCGGAAAATGTATAATTTGTATTGATGATAAAAATATAAAAAAACTCAAAAAAAAAATTAAAACAAAAAATATATTAACATACGGGTTTAATCCATTATCTGATTATCAAATTGTTAATCCCACGTATAATACTAAGAATTGTAAATTTGACCTCATAGTGAAAAATTTTTTAGGAAAAAAAATAATTATAAAAAATATATTTCTAAATTTAATTGGTAAACATAATATATTAAATTCAGTTGCTGCTATAAGTGTTTGTTTAAATTTGGGTATTAAAATTAAAATTATTAAAAATGCGTTGTCAAAATTTACTGGTGTGCAGCGTAGGATGACAAAAATTTTTGAAAAAAATGGAAATGAATTTTATGACGACTACGCTCACCATCCAACAGAAATTTTCTCAGTATTGGAGGGAATTAAGAAAGTAGCGAAAAAAAAAAAAATTACTTCAGTTTTTCAACCACATAGATTTAGTAGAGTAAACCTACTTAAAAAAGAATTTTCAAAATCATTTAAATTCTCAGACAAGGTCCTTCTATGCCCAATTTATGCAGCTGGAGAAAAACTAGATAAAAATTTTGATTTAAAAAAGTTTGGCAAAATGATTTCAATTAATTCAAAAGTCGAAGTCATTATATTAAAAGATGAGAAAAATTTTAAAAACTATTTAAAAAAAAATATGCTTAAAAATGAAATTATTATTGGCATGGGAGCTGGATCAATATCAACTTGGATGAGAAATTTACAACAATTTTTATGAATTTAGAGCAAAACGAATTAAAAAAAAAATTTGGAAAAAATATCATTTTTCAGGAAAATTTATCTAAATATAGTTGGTTCAATTTAGGTGGTCCAGCAAAAATATTTTTTAAGCCAGAGACGGAGGAACAATTAAAAGAGTTTTTAATAACTGTAGATAAAAATTTTAAAATTATATGTTTAGGAGCCGGATCTAACACTCTGATAAGAGATGGAGGATTTAGTGGTGTAGTAATTAAATTAAGTCCAAAATTTTCTTTTATCAATCAAATTGAAAAAAACATTTTAGAAGTAGGCGCAGGTACGTTAGATAAAACATTATCAAGATATGCAGCGGAAAATTCTATTATTAACTTTGAATTTTTATCGTGTATTCCAGGATCAATAGGAGGGGCAATTAGAATGAATAGCGGTTGTTATGGTCATGAGATATCAGATATTTTAATTTCAATTAAAGCCTTGGATTTCAAAGGTAATTTTAAAGAATTTAAAAGGGATGAAATAAATTTCTTTTATCGTGGCACTAGCCTGCCTGAAAATTTGATAATCTTATCTGCTAAATTCGAAGCTAAAATTGGAGAAAAAAAATTAATTAAAGATAAAATTGAAAAATACTCTATAGAGAAGAAAAATTCACAGCCAAGCCAGATTAAGACTTGCGGCAGCACCTTTAAAAACCCAAAAGATAAAAAAGCTTGGGAGTTAATTAAAAATTCAAAATGTAACGACGTGTCTTTTGGTAAAGCAAGTATATCAAAAAAACATAGCAACTTTTTTGTCAATGAAGGTGGAGCATCGTCAGATGATATTGAAAACTTAATTAATTTTGTGAAACAAAAGGTATTAGAAAAACATAATATAAAATTAGATTTAGAATTAAAAATAATAGGTGAGACAATTAATAATGACTAAAAAAAAAATTTTACTAATCCTAGGAGGCAATTCAAAGGAAAGGGAAATTAGTATTAAAACTGGTAAAGCATGTTTAGCAGCAATTAAAAGATTAGGTTATAAAACAGAAATTTTTGACCCAAAAATGAAATCGTTTTTTTATATCCGAAAGAGTAGAGCTGACATAATTTTTAATGCACTACATGGGGAAGAAGGAGAAGATGGGTATGCGCAAAGTTTTTTTGAATATTCTAAAATACCCTACACTCACTCCGGTGTACTATCATCTATGCATGCAATGAATAAGCTTATATCAAAAAAAATATTTATTAAAAATAAAATTAATACTCCTTCGTATACTGTTTTAGTGAAAAAAAATTATAATTATTTTAAATTTAAAAAAATAATTAAAAGTAAGAGACTAAGGTTTCCTTTAGTTGTAAAACCCAATAATGAAGGATCAAGTATAGGGGTAAAAATTTGTAAAAATTTATCAGTTTTAAAGAAAGGCATAAAAGGATTATTCAGAAGCTATGATACTTTAATTGTAGAAAATTTTATAGGCGGACAGGAAATTCAAGCAGCTGTTTTAAACGGTAAGGCACTAGGAGCTATAGAATTAAAGCCAAAAAGAAAATTTTATGATTATAAGGCTAAATATTTAAAGTCAGCAAAAACAGATCATATAATGCCTGCAAATATTTCAAAAAAAAAATATCATGAAGTTCTTAAAATTGCAGAGCGAACACATAAAATTTTGGGTTGTCGAGGTGTAACAAGATCTGATTTTAAATTTTTTAATAATAAGTTCTACTTACTAGAAACGAACACTCAGCCTGGAATGACAAATTTATCTTTAGTACCAGAAATAGCCAATTATAAAAAAATTTCTTTTGATAGACTTGTGAAAATGTTGATTTTAGACGCAAGTATAAATAAATGAAAAAAATTTCAACACTCTTAGTATTATTACTTTTATTAATAATACTTACAACATTTAATCCAAATTATTTTAGTACAGATTTCCAATTGTTCAAAATTAAAAATATCGAAATAAAAAATCTAAAGATTTTAAACGAAAAAAAAATAGAACGGTTATTTTATAATGAACTAATTGGTTCCAACCTATTTATTTTGAACGAAAAAAAAATTAAAAAAATTCTTAATGACATTGAATTAATAGATCATGTAGAACTTAAAAAAGTTTATCCCTCAAAATTATCAATTTTGGTATACGAAAAAGATGCAATAGCAATTATCAATTATAAAAAAAACAAATTTTATTTATCAAAAAAAGGAGAGGAAATTACATTTTTCAATAACCCAATACTCGAAGAATTACCTAATATTTTTGGAAAACAAGAAAATTTTTTGGATATTTATTTGAGCTTAGATCAACTCAATTTTCCAATAAAAGAAATTAAATCGTTTTACCATTTCGATATTGGAAGGTGGGACATTATATTAAAAAATGATAAAGTTATAAAATTGCCAGTAAAAAATTTTACTACTAGCCTAAAAAATTATATGGAACTTAAAAAAAAAGTTAATTTTGAAAAATATTCAATTTTCGATTATAGAATTAAAGATCAATTAATCTTAAAATAAATGGGAAAACTGAAAAAAAAAAATCTTTTTATCGAAATAAATGATGACAATTTTTTAGTCGCCGTAGGAAAACATGATGATGAGCTTAATTTCGAAATAATAGAAAGAGAAACATTTTCACCCTCAGGATTTAAAAAGGGAAAAGTAGTAGATTTAGATGCAAGCACAACTAATTTGAAAAAAACAATTAATAAAATCGAAAACAAATTAAACTTGTTATTCTCCGAAGTAAATTTAATCGTTGATCAATCAGATATCGATTGTATCAATGTTAATGGTTTTAAAAAGTTAAACGGAAATCAAATCTTATCTCAGGACATTTCTTACATTTTAAATGATATAAAATCAAAATTAGTTGATGCAGAGAAAAATAAAAAAATCATTCATCTTTTCAATACAAATTATTTATTAGACAATAAAAAATTAAAAAATTTACCCATTGGTTTGTATGGAGATTTTTATTCCCATCAATTAACTTTTTTCCTAATGAATGATAATGAATTAAAAAACATTAAAACTTTACTTAATAAATGCAATCTAAATGTTAATAAAATAATTTTAAAAAGCTTTACTGAAGGTGTTAAAATTATACATAAAGATAGAAAGGATACTTTTATTAAAATTAAGATTGGCAAAAATGAGACAAATTTAAGTTGTTTTTATAATTCTGCTTTTTGTTTTTTTCAAAAATTTAATTTTGGTTCAGAAATTATTTTAAAGGATATTTCAAAAGTGTGCTCGCTTGAGTTAGCTAAAGTTCAAAATATAATTTTGGGAACAGATTTCAAAATATCTGACAAAAATATGTACGTAGATAAAAAATATTTCGATGAAAAAAACTTTAGAAAAATAAGTTTAAAACATATTATTGAAATTTGTTCGGCAAGAATAGAAGAAATGATTAACATTACATTTAATCAAAATAAAAATTTGAAATTATTTAAAGAAAAAGAGACTCTTTTATACTTAGACATTGAAGATAAAAATGTTTTTTACAAATTTAAAGATATTTTTGGGTCACAATTTAGCAAGTGTAATTTAATTTTTTGTAATTCGGTTGATGAAGATAATTTCTCATCAATAAAAATATTTGGTGAACTTTTAATTAAGGGTTGGACTAGGGAAGCTATACCTATAGTGAATAAAAAAAAATCTTGGATTTCTAGGATATTTTCAGGATTATTTGATTAATTCTGTTATTTTTTGAAACATTTTTTGTTTTAAGAATGTCCTTAGAATTTTATATATAACTAAAATGTTATCTTCTAACCAAAAAACAATTAATAAACCGATTAAGTTGACCGGAGTAGGTTTGCATAACGGTAAAATTGCAGAATTAATAATTAAACCTGCAAATGAAAATTTTGGTATTAAATTTTGCAGAGTAGATATCGATGAAAATGACTTGATTAACGCAAATTTTGAAAATGTAATCGAACCAATTCTGTGTACAAAAATTGCAAATAAAAATGGAATTACAGTTTCAACTGTTGAACATTTAATGGCAGCTTTTTTTGGTGAGGGAGTAGACAATGCTTTAGTAGAGGTTAATGCTTCAGAGATTCCCATCCTTGATGGCTCAGCAAATGAGTTTGTTGAGGCTATTAGATCAGCAGGCTTAAAAGAACAAACAGCTTTAAGAAAATTTATTCAAGTTGAAAAAAAGATTGAAGTAAGAGAAGGGGATAAATTTATATCAATTCAACCTTCGAATAACGATTTAGTTATTGACTTCGAAATTGTATACAAAAATCCATTAATTAGAACCAGAAGAAAAGAATTTAAATTAAGTAGTGATAAATTGTCAGAAATTTATAATTCAAGAACTTTTTGCCTTTACGAGGATATCGATTTTATTAAAAGTAAAGGTCTTGCAAAAGGAGGATCTTTGGATAACGCCATAGTTGTAAAAGATAATGAAATATTAAACGAAGATGGTCTAAGAAACAGACATGAGTTCGTCTATCATAAAATTCTAGATTGTATCGGTGACTTAATGTTGTCTGGAAACAGAATGATTGGGCACGTAATAACTTCTCAGGGTGGTCACGCTTTAACAAACAAATTATTGATAAAATTTTTCTCAGATAAAAGTAATTGGTCATTAAAAAGCAGTAAATCAATTAATAAAAAAGCTCATATTGATGAAACTTTAAAAAAAACACTCACCGTTAGCGCATAAAAAACAAAATTTTACCTAATATAATTTTTTTGATATGAATTAAAAATGTATCACAAACTATTTTTAATTTTTTTTCTAATTATATTTATCGCTAATTGCTCAAAAAAGGAGGAGATATCAGTAAGGCCTCCAGACGAAAAAGAATCATACAAAATTTATAATGAGGCATTGGAAGCAATGAACAATAAAGAGTTTTTTTTTGCCGCTCAAAAATTTTCAGAATCTGAAAAAATTTTACCAGTTATAGAACATTCTGCAAAAGCATTACTAATGTCAGGATATTGCTATTATACTATAAATTTTCATGAAGAGGCAATTTCTTCCTTAGAAAATTTTTTAAGAAAGTATCCTGCTGATAAGAATATTCAATACGTATCATATTTAATTGCACTTTCAAATTATGAGCAAATCTTAGATGAAACTAAAGACTTAAATCCCTTATTAAAAACACAAAAAATTATAAAAGATTATGTTAAAAAATATCCTGACACAGATTATTCTTTAGATCTTAAATTTAAATTAGGTTTAATAAAAAATCAATTAGCTGCAAAAGAGGTCTACATTGCAAAATATTATATGGAAACTCAAAAATGGATTCCTGCAATTAATAGATTAAAAGTTGTTGTAAATGATTATGAAGATACCATTTTTATAGAGGAAGCATTACATAGATTGGTAGAAATTTATTATAAGCTGGGTTTAATTGGAGAGGCTGAAAAAACTGCAAAAATTTTAGGTTACAATTACAATACTAGCAAATGGTATGAAAATTCATACTCTTTACTAAATAAAAATTATAAAAAGGAGCAAAAAGAATTACAGAAAAAGTCAAAAAATGATGAGCGAGGATTAGTAGGAAAAACAATAGATAAAATTCTAAATAAATGAAAAAAAAGGATATCCAAAAAAAATATAATAAACAAAAAAGATTATTACTAAAATACAATCATCACTATTTTAATTTAGACTCTCCAATAGTATCAGATTTTAAATATGATCAAATAAAAAGTGAAGTGGTCGATCTAGAAAATAACTATCCTTATTTAATAGTATCTGAGTCTATACAAGATAAAATAGGCGCTCCAGTAACAAAAAAATTTAAAAAGATAAAACATTCGAAACCAATGCTTTCGCTCTCTAATACTTTTAGTGCTGGAGACATGGAAGATTTTATTAGTAAAATTGCAAATTATTTAAATATCAAGAATAAAAATTTCAATTTTTCCTCTGAATTAAAAATAGATGGAATATCAGCTTCCTTAGTTTACGAAAACGGTGTCTTAGTAAAAGGACTATCCAGGGGGGATGGAATAACTGGTGAAGATATCTTAGAAAATTTAAAAACAATTAATGAAATACCAAAAAAAATATTGGATAAAAATTTACCAAAAACACTAGAAGTTAGAGGTGAAGTCTATATAGGAAAAAAAGATTTTAAAAAACTACAAAAAAATTTTGCTAACCCAAGAAATGCCGCAGGAGGATCTTTAAGACAAAAAGATCCAAAAGAAACAAAAAAAATACCTTTAAAATTCTTTGCTTACGGTTTTGGTGTAATCAACCCAATGATTTATAGATTGCAATCTGAATTTATTTTACAATTAAAAAAATGGGGATTTGTTGTTAACCCATATAATAGCTTAGTTAAAGGAATAGGAGAAATTGAAAAATATCATAAAAAAATTGAGACCATGAGAGCATCATTTGACTATGATATTGACGGTATTGTTTATAAAATTGATGATTTAAGTCTTCAAAAAAGACTAGGCAACACTTCAAACTCTCCAAGATGGGCTACTGCGTATAAGTTTTCGTCTGAAAAAGCAATTTCAAAAATAAAAGATATAATAATACAAGTTGGAAGGACGGGTGCAATTACTCCAGTAGCTAAAATAGAACCTGTTACTGTTGGAGGAGTTGTGGTTTCTAATGCAACTTTACACAATGAAGATGAGATAGAAAGAAAGGATGTTAGAGTAGGAGACATTATTGTAGTACAAAGAGCAGGGGATGTAATTCCACAAGTAGTATCTGTAGATTTAAACAAAAGAAGAAAAAATTCAAAAAAATATGTTTTTCCAAGTAAATGTCTATGTGGTGGTAAAATCTACAAAGAATTTAATCTTTCAACAAAAAAAAAGGATGCAGTGAGAAGATGTACAAAAGGATATGATTGTTCATTTATAGCTAAAGAAAAGTTAAAACATATAGTGTCGAAAGAAGCTTTTAATATTGAAGGTTTAGGAAAGAAAGTTATTGATCAATTTTGGAAATTAAATCTAATAAAAAGTCCCTCAGATATATTTGATCTTGATTTTGATCAGATAAAAGGACTGGACGGATGGGGAGAACTTTCAGTTAAAAATCTAAGAGATGCAATTAATCAAGCAAGAGATATTTCTTTAGACAAATTCATCTATTCAATTGGTATTAGACACATTGGTCAAGAAAATGCTAAAATTTTAGGAAGTTTTTTTAAATCAATAGATCAGTTTTCGAACTTATTTAAGGAAACTAATAAAATTGAAATACTTAGTAATTTAAAAGATCTTGACGGCATTGGAGAAACACAGACTTTCTCATTAAAAAACTTTTTTGATAATGAAAAAAATATTGAAATAGTTAAAAATCTAATCACTAAATTAAATATTAAAGATTACAAAGAGGTTAATAAAAAGGGCAAACTTAGCAATACTAATGTTATGTTTACCGGAGGTTTTAAAAAAATCAGTAGATCAGAAGCTAAAGCTTTAACAGAAAATCTTGGTGGAAAAGTATTAGGCTCAGTCTCAAAAAAACTAAATATTTTAGTAGTAGGGAACACAAAACCCACTAAAAAAAAAATTGATAAAGCTAAAGAGCTTAAAATTAAAATTTTCTCAGAAAATGATTGGTATAAATTACTAAATATTTGAGCAAGAATTTTTTAATAAAGTTAGCTCACGTTTGTTCATGTATTTTTTAAGTTTCTTATATACCGTTTGATGATATTGGTTTAACCACAGTATTTCTTTTTTGTTTAACATTTTTTTTACAATTAATTTTTTATCTATTGGGACATAAGTAAGATTATCGAATTTAATTCTCCTCCCTTTTTTTTTACATATATTAAGTTTTCAATACGCAAACCATAACTTCCTTGTTTATAATATCCAGGTTCGTTTGAGAGAATCATACCAGGCTTTAGTTTAATTTTGTTCATTTTAGAAATTGATTGTGGGCCTTCATGAACATTTAAAAAATATCCAACGCCATGACCTGTTCCATGAGCATAATCTAATTTTTTTTTTTTTTAATTGTTTTCTTGCAATTTTATCCAATACCGAACCAGTTGTATTTTTTGTTATTTTATAATTTGTTAAATTTAGATGCCCCTGAAGCACTCTCGTAAAAATATCTTTAATTTTGTTATTTTTAGTATTCAAAGAAATTGTTCTTGTTACATCAGTTGTGCCAAAATGATATTGACCCCCACAGTCTACTAAATAGATATTACCTTTTTTAAGAACTTTGTCAGTTTTTTTTGAAGCATTATAGTGCACAATAGCGCCATTAGAACCTGTACTAGAAATAGTAGGAAAGCTTTGAAATCTAAATTGTTTCATTTGTTTTTTAAATTTCAAAAGTTTATTTTGAGCTGTAATTTCTGTAATTTTTCTTTTTTCAAAATTTTCTTGAATCCAAAAAAGAAATTTAGTTAATGCCGCGCCATCATACTCATGAATTTTTTTTGTATTTTTAATCTCAATATTATTTTTTTGCGACTTTAAAATGTTAATGGGATCTACGTCTTTTACAATGAAATTATTTTTAGATATAATATTTTTATAAAAAATTGAACAAGTAGAACCATCTATTAAAAAGTTCTTTCCGGAAATTTTTTGAATAAAATTCTCTAAATCTTCAACTTCAAAAAAATTAACAAAATTAAGTTTTTTTCTAAATTTAGAAGAAATTTTTTTTAAATCACAAAATAGAAACACTTCTCTTTGCTTATTGATTATTAAAAAACAATTAGGAATAGGAGAAAAGTTAGAGTCATAACCTCTTATATTTAAAAGCCAAGCAATATTTTCAGAGGATGTAATCAACATTATTTCAATATTGTTTTTGTTGAAAATTTTTTTTAAACTTTCAATTTTTTTTAAATTACTTTTTCCAGTTATAGAGTTATCTAAAGTATAAAAAAAATCTTTTTTTGTTATTTTTTTTTGTTTTTTAATTAATTTGACCAAATTATCTTTTACAGGAAAAAAATCTACATTAAGTTTCTCCTTAAAGTTTTTTATAAAGTTTTCATTAAATAATTTTGGATCATATCCAATTTTTTTACCTTTAATTTTTAATATTTTATCTTTTTTTATGAGAGGTAATGTAATAATTTTGAAAACTGTTCCACATTGATTTATTGCCTGAACTGTATATCTACCATCTACAAATAGAAAATTATCATGTTGTAAAATCAATGCTAAGCCATAAGATCCAGTGAAACCTGTAATGTACTGTAAATCATCTTTATGAATTGGAACGTACTCGTTAAAAAATTCATCGTTTTTAGGAATCAAATATCCATCTAAACTAAATTTTTTAAGTTTATTTTTTAGTTTAATTATTTTTTCCATTTAATTAATTTTTTCTTTAGTCTGTTCCATCCAGGGCTTCTATGTTCTTCGCCAAACTCGATCTGATTGTCTTGATTGAAATCAAAACCATCATCGTTTTGCTTTTCCGAATTTTCATTTTTTTCAATATTATTATCCGGTAGTTCATTTATAAATCGTGACGGGATAGCATCCATCCAATCTCCTTGATAAGCCCGTCTCATAGCAAATGATAAAAAGGCTTCTTTTTTTGCTCTTGTAATTCCTACATAAGCCAATCTCCTCTCCTCTTCTAAGGCAAAGTCACCTTTTTCTTGTAAAGATTTTTGATGAGGAAACAAACCTTCCTCCCAGCCAGGTAAAAATACTACGTCAAATTCTAATCCTTTTGCAGCGTGCATTGTCATCAAATTTACTTTTTCTCCCTCCCATTCCTGGTCAGCCGAGGTTGCCAAAGAAACATGTTCTAAAAAATTTTGTAAATTATCATAATCTTGCATTGCTCTTATCAATTCTTTTAAATTTTCAAGCCTATTTTCATTTTCTAAATCTTTTTTATTTTTTAAAATTGCAGAATAACCTGACTCGTCCAAAATTATTTTTAATAAGTCATAATGTTTTAAGGTTTTGGCATCCTTGCGCCATTTTTCAATCATTTTTATCAAAGTTATAAATGTTTTTTTAACTTTTGGTTTAAACTGATCTTGTTCAATTAATTTAAGTATTGCGTCTTCTAAACATAACTTATTTTTATTCCCAAATTCATATACTTTTTTTAGTGTTGCATCACCAATACCTTTTTTTGGAGAACCAATAACTCTCTCTAAAGCTAAATCATCAAATTTTTGATTAATTATTCGCAGATAACTAATTGCATCTTTTATTTCAGCTCTTTCATAAAACCTAATACCACCTAAAACTCTATATCCTATTCCAATTTTTAGAAATCTTTCTTCAAATTCTCTTGTTTGATATATTGCCCTCACAAGTATACTAACATTGTTTAAGGAGTATTTATCTCTAATTTTATTTTCAATTATATCACTAACACCTTCAGCCTCATTTTTTCCATTGCTATAACAATTCAATTTAACGAGCTCACCACTTGAACCTGATGACCATAATTTTTTACCCACTCTACTGTTGTTATTAGAAATAAGACTTGAAGCTGTTTCTAAAATATTTTTTGTTGACCGATAATTTTGTTCTAATTTATAAACTTTACATTCAGGATAAATTTTATCAAAAGTCAAAAAATTTTTAATTTCAGCACCTCTCCAACTATAAATTGATTGATCATCATCCCCCACACAACAAATATTTTGGTTTGAGTTTACCAATAATTTTAACCATTTGTTTTGAATAAAATTAGTATCTTGGTATTCATCAACTAGAATATACTTAAAATTATTACGATATATATTTGCAATATCTTCATTATTCTCAAATAATTTTACAGTAAATAGAATTAAATCACCAAAATCCATTGCGTTTAAATCTTGGGTCTTTTTTTGATAAATAGAATAAACTTTTAAAATTTGCTTTTCTAGAGAATTGGTTTTGTTAACTTTGACATCGTTATGCATCAATCCTTTATTCTTCCAGCTATCTATAAAGGAAATTATAAATTGCGGGGAAATTTTTTTAGCGTCTATATTTTCAGCTTCACATATTTTCTTAATTAATTTTTTTTGATCATCTGTGTCAAGTATTGTAAAATTACTTTTAAAGCCGATAGCCTCTGCGTGTCTTCTTAAAAACTTAACGCTTATTGAATGAAAGGTCCCCAACCAGGGAACAGCACTTTTTTCCCCTTTGATAAACTCTAATACTCTATTTTGCATTTCTTTTGCGGCTTTATTTGTAAAAGTCACACACAATATTTGATTGGGCCAAGCTCTTTTCTCACTTATTATATAAGCCAATTTAGTAGTAAGCACTCTAGTCTTTCCTGAACCAGCACCCGCAACAATCAGGTTTGGACCCTCAGTATCCAATACAGCTTTTTTTTGCTCACTATTTAAGTTTGCTAACAATTTATTTTCAGATGACATGACTTTAAGACAACTTTTATACACTACTTAATATAATAAAAAAGATGATAATTAATACCTGTGTTAAAAGATATAATATAATTTATTTAGGCTTAGTCATTTTAATTGGATCCATAATCTTATCATATTCTTTTTCTGAAATAAGATTAGTTTTCAAAACTTCCTCTTTTAATGTAGTTCCATTCTTATGCGCAGCTTTAGCAATTTTAGCTGCATTGTCATAACCTATTTTAGGAGCAAGTGCTGTAACAATCATTAAAGAATTATCAAGCAAACTTTTGATTCTTTTTTTATCTGCTTTAATTCCTTTAATACAATAAAGGGCAAAAGTTTTAGATGAGTCTGCCATTATCTCAATTGACTGGAGGATGTTGTGTATGATTAAAGGTTTAAAAACATTTAGTTCAAAATGACCATGGGAGCCTGCCATAGTTATTCCATTGTGATTACCAATAACTTTCACACAAACCATTGTTACCGCTTCAGACTGCGTTGGGTTCACCTTTCCTGGCATTATTGAAGAACCAGGTTCATTAGATGGTAATATTAATTCTCCATATCCTGCACGTGGTCCAGAACCAAGAAATCTAATATCATTTGCAATCTTCATTAAACAAACTGCCGTAGTATTCATTGTACCAGAAAAATTTACAATTGCATCGTGAGCTGCAAGTGCGGCAAATTTATTTTTTGCTGGTTTAAAGTGTAATTTTGTTATTTTGGAAATTTCTCTAATAATTTTAGTATCAAAATTTTTTTTAGTATTTAATCCAGTGCCAACCGCGGTACCTCCCTGAGCGAGATAATAAATTTCTTCTAAAGCATCCTCAATTCTATTTATACATTTTTTAAGTTGTGCGTGATATCCTGAAAATTCTTGTCCTAATGTTATTGGTGTTGCATCTTGTAAGTGCGTTCTGCCAACTTTTACAATTTTTTTAAATTCTTTTACTTTTTTTAGAAGTTCTTTTTCTAATATTTTTAATGACGGTAAAAGTTTTTGTTTAGTTTTTATTGCGATAGAAATATGCATCGCAGAGGGAAAAACATCATTAGTTGATTGTGATTTATTAACGTGATCATTTGGATGTACAGGTTTTTTTGTGCCAAGTTTTCCCCCAAGCATTTCTATAGCTCTATTTGAAATAACTTCATTCACATTCATATTAGTTTGTGTACCAGATCCGGTTTGCCAAACTTTCAATGGAAAATGATCGTCTAGTTTTCCCCTTATCACTTCCTCTGAAGCTTTTACTATGTATTTTGAGATTCTAGCATCTAGGTCACCATTATTTTTATTAACAATAGCTGCTGCTTTTTTTATAATTGCTATAGAGTGTATAACTATTGGTCTTACTAAAAAATCTCCAATGTTAAAGTGTTTATTAGATCTTTCAGTTGAAGCACCCCAATACTTATCACCAGGCACTTTAATATTTCCAATACTATCAAATTCGTTTCTATACTTCATTTATGATTCTTTGGTATATTATATTTATATTTAATTTAAAAAAATATAAAGGCGGAAATATGAGTAATTTTGAAAAAGTTGGAAAATTTATGAAA
>MDSV01021961.1_pt1 | contig 26857 bp, 10 predicted proteins | sample 810851 | NCBI WGS metagenome assembly MDSV01 (sample SAMN05326640, study PRJNA326480) | marine metagenome | isolation source: seawater | place: Atlantic Ocean: North East | collected 2012
CTTCTATACAAAGAAAGATTCAAAAAGGAACTTCAAATACTTTTCCAAATATTGTTTCTTTTTCAACTGGAGTTGATAATTTATATAAAAATGATGACGGAGAATATATCGTTGCATCTCCATCAATTCCTTCATATAATTCTCAACCAATCGAAGTTACCCCAAGAAAAATAACTTTTTCTGGAACGTTTATAGGAACTGAACTTGAAATAACTCCAGGAATAGAACACGGATTTTATACTGGAGATGCAGTTTATTATGCTGCAAGCACATCAGATGAAAAATATGTTGATTCCTCAGGAAAAGTAAAGACCAGGCAAAAAAGAAATACGGGTCTATTTAATGACGGACTTTACTTTGTATCAAGAGTTGATGGATTTACTTTAAAATTTGCAAAGAGTAGGGATGATATTAACACTGGAAATTTTGTAAATGTTGAAAGTTCAACAACTGTAAGTAATAGTATTATTCAACCATATACTTCTTTTAATAAAACATTACAACCACAAAAACTCTTAAGAAAAATTATTGATCCAAAGAGTCAGGGAGTTAAAATAAAAACACTACCAGGAACTACTGGAATATTAATTAATGGTGTCGAAGTTTTAAATTATAAATCTGAGGATGTTATACGATATGGTGCCATTGAAAGTATCGATATTTTGTCACCATCAAATAATATTGATATTATAAATCCTCCAGATTTAATTATTAGTGATACCGTTGGGACCGGTGCAACTGGACATATTGCAGTATCTGGTTCTTTAAGAGAAATAAGAGTATTGGATGGTGGGTTTGATTATCTATCAACACCAACTCTTAAAATTGATGGTGGAAATGGTGCAGGTGCATTTGGCACAGTCAACATGAAAATGGTTGACAATTCTCCAGAGTTTTTTGCGGATGAAGCGTCCGCAAAAGTATCTTTAACAAATGATACTATTGGGTTTACAACATATCATAAATTTAGAAATACCGAACAAGTAATATACAGAACTTTTGATGATGAATGTGTAGTTGGTTTGGATACTAGTGCATTGTACTTTGTATCTGTATCTGATAATGTATCAGTTAAACTACACTCAACTCAAGCAGATGCCTTATCTGGTATAAACACAATAAATTTAACTGGATTTGGTATTGGCAAACATGCACTTCAAAGTGTAAATAAAAAATCTGTTGTATCTTCTGTCAATATTGTTAATGGGGGAAGTGATTATGAAACGAAGAAGAGAACAACACATGTAACAGGAATCAATACTTCCTCAAATGTAATTACGATTAAAAATCATGGTTATCAAAATGGCGAAAAAATTAAATATACTGTAGTAGGTTCTGTTGCAGAGGGTCTTACAAATAATACTGAATATTATGTAACCAGTAGGGATACTGATTCTTTTAGACTTTCCGCAGTTGGTGTTAGTTCAGATAAGGAGTTTTATTATAGAACTAAGCAGTATGAAGATATTAAATCTGTTGGTGTGGGAACACATGTTTTTAATTATCCAGATATTACCGCAACTTTGATTGGAGAAGTTGGAATATCATCTATTGGAACAGAAACTTTTAAAGCAAATGTTCAACCAATAGTTAGAGGTCAAATTTCTTCAGTTCATATTGAAAATGAGGGAGTTGGTTATGGATCTTCAGAAATACTAAATTACGATCGTCAACCAACCATTACGATTAGTAGTGGAAAAAATGCCCAAGTAAAACCAATCATTAGTAATGGAAAGATTACGCAAGTTGTAGTTTTAAATTCTGGGACTGGATATAAATCAACACCAGATCTTAGAATTGTTGGTTCTGGTGTTGGTGCAGTCTTAATTCCTATTATTGCAAATGAATCTCTTTCAGAAATTAGAGTTTTAGAACCTGGTGGTGGATATGATGAATCGGATACTATAATCAATATTGAAACTAACTCTGAAACTGAAAATCAACCAGCATTCTATTCTAATCTTAAAAAGTGGAGAGTAAATCTTTTTGAGAAAAATTCCCCATTCTTTACTAAAGATGACGGTGTAGTATCACCTTCAAATTATGAACTCCAGTATTTTCATCTTTATCCCCCCAGAGTTTTAAGAGAAAGTACATATTCTGTTAACTCAGAAGGAAATGTCTTATATGGAGAAAGTGATCTTCGTAAAGTTAGTAGTATTGAAGTGGACTCTCAGCAGCATTCCCCCATATTAGGATTTGCATATGATGGTAACCCAATATATGGTCCATATGGATATACTACACAAACTGGCGGTGCAGTAACTCAATTAAAATCTGGATATGCTCTTGATTTAAAATCAGGAAGACCACCCCTTTCAATTTATCCTGAAGGATTCTTTGTTGAAGATTATACTCATACCAAAACTACTGATGTTTCAACCCTTGATGAAAATAACGGAAGATTTGGAGTAACTCCAGATTATCCCAATGGAACTTATGCATATTATATGACGGTCAATAATTTGCAGACCGAAGCATCTGGAGTATTTGAAAAATACAAAAAACCGGTTTTTCCATATATTATTGGAGAAAATTATTACTCCATTCCGGATAAATTTAATTTCGATCCTTCATCAAATCAAGATCAATTTAATTTTCAGACAAGCGATTTAAGAAGAAATACTAATCCACTCAATTTAATTGAAGATACCCAGGAGTATCCATATCTGTTTATTCCAAATAAATTTAATCAAACTGCAAAAATAAATGCTGCTTCTCCAGGAACTATTGATTCTATTGGAATTTTAACTGGTGGAAGTAATTATAAAGTAAACGAAACTCTAGTATTTAATAATAGTAGAACTAGTGGAGATAGTGCTTATGCTAGAATCAGTAAGATAGTAGGTAAACCAGTTTCCAATATCAGTGTAGCAACTAGTTCTATTGCTGGGGTAGAAATATATCCCAAATCTTCTGGAAAGTATGAAGTTGTTTGCGATAATCCTCATGAGTTCCAAAACTTAGATGTGATAAGAATTACTGGACTTTCCACAAATGCCAGTGGAATTGAGGGAACATATTCAGTAGGAATTTCTTCTAACGTACTTCGTCTTGCTGGTGTTGGAACAACCGCAGTTGCAATTGGAACTGAAGGGGTAACTGGATTAGTTACTTACTTTAGTGTAACTGGTGATATTCTTAATACTAAGGTGAATGATGTTTTGGGTATTGGAACAGAGAAAGTAAAGGTACTTAATGTAGACTTTGAAAACTCTAGATTGAGAGTTTTAAGATCAGTTAGTGGAACTGTCTCTGCCGGACACAGTATTGGTAAGTTTCTTATTGAGGATTCTAGAAATCTTGATATTAATACTGGTATTACTTCAACATACAAATTTACAAGAAATGAAGAGGTTTACTTTGATCCATCTGAAACAGTTGGATTAGGAACTACTGCTGGAATTGGTATTGGATCTACACTTTCCTTTGCAAATCCAGGTGCAGGCATCACTCAAAAATTTATCCCAACCAAAACTCTTTATTTTAAAAATCATAGTTTTAAAACGGGAGATCAATTAACTTACTCTACAGGGAATGGTGGAACAGGTCTTTATGTTCAAGATGAAACTAATGTTGGTTTAGGAACAACTCTTGCTAGTGGAGATAAAGTATTTGTTGCTAGAGTAGATGATGACCTTATTGGAATTGCAACAGTTAGGGTTGGTCTTGGGACTACTGGAACTTTTGTCGGGGTTGCTGCCTCACATAGAGGGTCTTCAACGCTGTTCTTTAAAGGTGTTGGTGTCGGTAATTCTCATAGTTTTACCACTAATCATACGGTAATAACTGGAGAAATAAAGAAGAATACTGTCACCGTAAACACAACAGAAGCACATGGAATCAGTGCAAAACATAGAGTAGATATATTTGTCAATCCTAGAACAAACAAAAATATAACCGTAAAATATAATGATTACAATAGAAATGTTGTTTTCAATCCTCTTGGATTTTCTTCTACCGGAATTAACACATCAACTGGAGTGATTAATATTCCAGATCATAAGTTTAAGGGTGGAGAAAAAATAATTTATAATGTCGGAATTGGTAGTGATGTTTCTGACGGATTAATTAATGAAAACATTTATTATATTTCTAGAGTAGATGATAATAATTTTAAGTTATCTAATACTTACTATGATGCCACTAAAGACATTCCAGTCACAGTTGGAATTGCCAGCACTGGATTAACTGGTGGTAATATTAATCCAATCAATCCACCAATATCATTATATAAAGATTCTACAGTTACTTTTAATCTTTCCGATTCTTCTCTTGGATATTCCGTATTGGGATCTAGTTATCCGGCATTTGAATTAAACCTTTATAAAGATAAAGACTGCAAAATTCGTTGGAATAAATCCGATGATAGTAAAATATTTGAATATTCATCTTTCGGTCAAGTTGGTTCTGCCGGTGGAGAATCTATTTTACGGGTAAATTCTAATTTACCAGAGAGTCTTTTCTACAAACTTGATTTAGTCTATAATGCAAGTCTACCATCTATTAAATCTGAAATAACGACTGATGATGATGTTATTTCTGGGAATGAATTAAAAATCGTAAGCAGTGGATATAATGGAAATCATAGACTTATTGTAGGGTCTACGACTTCTTTCTTATATGATTTAAGCGAATTGCCAGAAAGCGTATCTTATGCGTCAACTATATCTGAAATATTTTATGAAACAGATTGTACTCATACTGAAGGTTCAATCGCCAAAATTGACATCATAAATCCCGGTAAAAATTATTATGCTTTACCAGGAATCTCTACACTTAATAGTGTCTCTGGTGATGGAGCAATTTTAGAAGCACAAAGTTCTACTATTGGTAGTTTGAAATCTGTTTCCATTGAAGATATTGGATTCAATCTTCCTTCTGATAGTACTTTGAACCCCAGATTGCTTTTTCCACAATCGATTCGTATTGAACCATTAGCAACATTACAATCCGTTGGTATAACTTCTTTTGGGAGAGGGTTTTCCATAACACCAAAACTAGTTGTAATCGATGGGAAGACTAAGTTACCTGTAACTGATGTAGATCTTAAGATGACTCTTGGAAGTTCTGAGGTCAAAATCTTAAAGAATACAAATGGGTTATCTAATTTAAGTCCCACAATTATTCCAACACTTACTGATTCTGGAGTAGGAATTAGTACAATTGAATATTTCCCTACAACTAAGGATGCACTGGTAACTTTATCTGTAGGATTTAGCACGGTAAATAGTTTCCCATTTGCAGTTGGCGATAAAGTTCTAGTTGAAAGTGTAAGTGTTGGAGTTGGATCGACAGGACAAAACTACAATTCATCTGGATATGCTTATAAGTTATTTGAACTAACTGAGGTCAGTCCTAATCTTGGTGGAATTGGGTCGGTTAGATTCAATATGTCCAATCTTTTTGAAGAAGATCAATTCCCAGGTCAATTTGATGCTGTAAATTCCACTGCAAGAATAACGGCACAAAAACATTTCCCCACCTTTAGTAGTGATTTAGTTCTTAATAATTACGTTATAGGAGAAACTGTCACCTCAGAATCTGCAACTGGAGTAGTTGAAGATTGGAATCCTATCACATCTATCGTTAGAGTATCCTCCAAGGACAACTTCGTAGTTGGAGAAAAGATAACTGGCAAATCATCTAGAGTTGTCAGTATTGCTTCTTCTGTAACTTCATTTGAAACTTATCTCGAATATGATGCAACATCAAAAGTTGTTAGGGGATGGCAAAGTGATTCTGGAGAACTTAACTACAATCTTCAAAGAATTCAAGACAATTTTTATTATCAAAAATTCTCATATTCTCTTAAATCCGAAGTCCCATATGATACTTGGAATGATGTTGTTTCATCAACCAACCACACTTTAGGATATAAAAAATTCTCCGATTATCAGTTAGAATCTACAAATTCTAATCAAATGTCAGTTGGACTGTCTACTGAACTTGGATCTGTAGATATAGTAAATGATTTGAATGGATTTGGTAATTTAAATTGTGTTGCTGACTTTGATTTGGTGACAGAAAATAATATTAACTCGGGAACAATATCCGACGAAATGATATTTACCAATAGAATCCTAACGGACTATTTTGAATCTGTCGGAAACAGGGTTCTTTCTATTGATGATATTAGTGGAGAATTTAACAGTGAACCAAGATTAACTCCGTTTAGTGTTATTAACACATTCAGTCTCTCTGATGCAAGAGCATTAAAATATGTTACTTATGTTAGAGATAAGAGATATACTCAGGAAAGACAACTTCTTATTGTGGATTTGGTTCATGATGGCGTAAAAGCATATATGAATCAATATGGAAGAATTGAAACTCAATATGATCAAGGTTCTTTTGACTTCTCTGTTAGTGGAACAGATGGTCAATTGCTATTCTATCCGACTAAATCTACCATTAATGACTACAATGTAACTACATTATCTTACAATATTAGTGGTATAGCAACTGTAGGAACTGGGGTTACTTATTTTGGCAGCGGTGTTTTAGTAGACACTTCTAACACTGAAGTCACTTCTGGTTCTAGTTCTACGATTGTATCGATAGCGAGTACATATAATTCTGCTAAAGTTTTGGTATCTATCAATCCAGATTCTACACAGAATGATAAATTTGAGATGGTTGAACTTAATGTCACTCATGATGGAACTACAGTAGAGTTACTTGAATTTGGTCAACTGACTACTGGGGGATTTGACTCTTTCTCTGGTGGTGTAGGACTCGGAACTTACTCTGCGGCAATATCAGGAAGCAATTTGGAAATTGATTTCCACCCTGGCGTAGGTATCGCTACTACATGTTTAGTGAACACCGTTCAAGTTGCATTGTCTCAAAATACTTCTGGAATTGGAACAACTAAATTGCAATTTGCTGAAATTGATGGAAGGACAACCAGTATTTCTGCCTCGGGAACTCCTGGAGTTACAACTGTCTCCCAATACGGTAATGATTACGATTCTGCATACTTCATAGCACAGGTTGCTGATACAACTAATGGTAGATATCAGATTTCGGAATTAGTTGTTGTTGATGACTATCTTGATGCGACAAATTCATATGATACCTATTTCACTGAGTATGGTAATGTTGAAACTGGTGTTGGATTAGGAACATTTGGAACTAGTATTGATAGCACTGGTACGGTCTCTCTTCTGTTTACTCCAAATGCAAGTATTGCTACGAAAGTAACTGTATTTAAAAATGCAGTTACTCTTGATCAAGACACTAACCTAGGAGTTGCGATTACTTTCAGTAACGCTTCTATTGGGGGAGAATTTGGAACTTATGAAGGAACCGAATCAGATATCAAGAGAGCATTTGGACTAACCCATGAAAATAATGAGATTTTTGAAAGATACTTCACTGGTAATGATAGTTCAATTGTTAATGTAACAAGTAATACCATTACTATTCCAAATCACTTCTTTGTAAGTGGTGAGAAGATTGAATATGTTCACGTTGGAACTGCTTCCTCTGCTGTTGGAATCGCTACAACATCTTTCGTTGGTGCTTCAAATACAACATTCTTACCTGGAGAAAATATCTTTGCAGTCAAGGTTGACGATAACAATATTAAGATTGCGGCTAGTGCTGAAAACGCACTTAAAGAGGTTCCTGAAATAGTAGAACTTGAAAGTGTTGGTATTGGAACTTCTCATAGATTTGTGGCAACTAATCAGAATGCTAAGATTATGGTTGCTATTGATAACCTCATACAATCTCCTATTGTTGCTACTTCAGTAACTACAGGATTGTCTACTAATACATCAATCTTTGAAAACATAGTTAAATTTAGTGGAATAACATCATTCTTTGGATCTGATCTAATCAGAGTTGGTAGTGAGATTATGAAGATTGAAGGTGTTGGTATCGGCAGCACTAATTTCATAAAAGTCCGCAGAGGATGGTTGGGAACTAAAGTTGCCGCTGCTGGAACTCATGCTTTAGTTACTAAAATTACAGGAAACTATAATGTTGTGGATAATGTTCTTAATTTTGTAGAAGCACCTTTTGGAAATACTCCTATTGGTTCCACAACTAATCCACCAGATCAAAGAGACTACGTTGGAATTACGACAAGTTCTACTTTCCAAGGAAGAAGTTTTATTAGGTCGGGAATAACTGGAGGATCTAATAATTCTTACAATAAAAATTATATCTTCGATAATATTAATGACCAGTTTAATGGGACTACTAATCAATTTACTTTAGAACAATCTAGTAGTAATATAACGGGAATTACTAATCAAAATGCAATTATTCTAATTAATGATATTTTCCAAGTTCCTTCTTCAGATAAAGATTATGTTCTGTCTGAGAATTCTGGAATTACTTCTGTAACATTCAATGGCACTTCTCCACAAACTCCTCTTGGACCTGATGTAGGAATTTCTAGTTTCCCTAAAGGTGGAATTATAGTTTCTGTTGGTTCGACTGAAGGATTTGGTTATCAACCTTTAGTTGCTGCTGGTGGCACGGCAGTTGTATCTTCTGCTGGTACGATCACTTCAGTATCGATTGGTAATAGTGGTTCTGGTTATAGGTCTGGAATACAAACAAATGTTTCTGTCGGAGTAAGATTGCCAGATGTCTCTGGATCTACTGTTATTCCAGTTGGAATCGCTTCTATTTCTGCAGGTAACATAACTTCAGTAGCTATCACAACTGATAGAGTTTTCTATGCACCTCGTTCCATATCAAACGTTGGATATAATTCCATAACTGGATTGACAACTGTTACAACTTCCACTGCACATGGATTATCTTTTGGCGAAGAGATTATTGTTTCTGGAATTGCATTTACATGCGATTATAGTGGTTCTGGTCCTGTTAATGTAAGTAATGCCATTTATGACAACATAAGTGGTATCATGACAGTGACTACATCATCTGCTCACAATCTTTCCACTACAGGACAAAAAAGTGACGTTATTCTTACTGGATTGGCATTTACTTGTGGTTTAGACGGTGGATCTTCTACTCATGTTTATCCAAGAACAACTGATCCTGCATATTGTGGTTCTAAAGTAACTTCTGTTCCCAGTACTACCGAATTTGTTATAAATGTTGGAGTTTCTACTGTTCCAACATTCTATCAAAGTGGTGGTGTGGCACAACCTGCTCTTATTGCACCAAGAGTTAGTAACAACTCCGCTAGTGGATTTGATCCTGCATCACAAGGATCAAGTGTTCTCAGAATTATTGATAGCACTAATTTTGAAATAAACACGGGTGTTTCTACTCGCACGCACTTCTATGCAAGATGTGGAACTGTCAAAAAACCGATTGATATTGTTATTGATGACCCCACAGCATATTCAAATATGCGCTTATTCTACAGTTCTTCCTCCGCCGCTGGAGTTGGAACTGAAGCAACTATCGATGTTGTAGTTGGTAACGGTTCCAGCGTTATTGATTTTCAAATTGATAATACTGGATATGGTTATAGAGATGGCGCTATATTAACAGTTGCAATCGGAGGAACAACAGGAATACCAACTACATCATCTTATTCTGGGAATGAGTTCCAAGTTACTGTCGATGAAATTGCAGACGATAAGTTTGCAGGTTGGTCTGTAGGAACTTTACAGGTTCTTGATAATATTGAAGACCTTATTGATGGAGCAAGAAAAGATTTCCCTCTTAAATTGAACGGAGCAATTACTTCAATTGTTTCTTCTCCAGGTTCAAAAATCGATGTTCAAGATGTATTGATTATTTTTGTAAATGACATTTTACAGGAACCAGGTGTAGGATATGAATTTACCGGGGGAAGCACACTCACCTTTACTGAGGCACTGAAGATTGGTGATATTGTTACCATTATTTTCTATAAAGGAAATGGTGATAGTGACGTTATTTTTAGAGATGTAATCGAAACGGTTAAGAAAGGTGATACGTTACAACTCAAACATATGGCGGGTTCTCAAGCACAAAGTCTTGATGAAGATGAAAGAAGTGTTCTTAACGTTCTTTCAACCGGCAATGTTGCAACAAATCCTTACTTTGGACCAGGAAATACTAATGATGTAACTTTAGAAAGACCAGTTACCTGGTGCAGACAAACTGAAGATAAGATTATTGATGGTATTCCAACAGGAAAAGATAGGGAACTCTATGAACCCATTATTAATCCAACAGCATACATTATTAAAAATGTTGGTGTAGGTTCAACTGCAGTATATGTCGATAGTTTAAGACCACTATTTAATCCACAAAACGAGGCAGCAGACTTACAGTTCCAAGATAAAATTAAATTTATTGCTCAAGAACCAAAAGTTGGTGCATCTGCAACAGCTGTTGTTTCTGGGTTTGGAACTATTTCTTCCGTTGTAATATCTGACGGTGGTGTTGGATATAGCACTGCAACAGTAAGTTTCGGTTACACCTCTGCGTCTAGAGCATTTGGTACAGTGACTATAAGTGCTGGTGGAACTGTGACTGGTGTTGCAATTACCTCACCCGGAGTTGGTTATACATATACAAGCGTGCCTACTGTTCTTATCTCTCCTCCAGGACATACTGAAGAGGCATGTAGTGTAAATACTTATTCTGGTGATAATGGTATTGTTGTTGGATTTGGAACCACTGCTGGTCCTAAATTTATCTTTGATATTCATATTCCATATGATTCCTTCCTTAGAAATACAGTTGTTGCTGGAACTGCCGTTACAATAACATCTATTCAAGCAAATGATTACTTCATGATTAAGAAGTCCAACGTTGGTATGGGAAACACATTTGATGGAATATACGAGGTCTCTAATGTAGAGACACTGACTAGAGATGTTGTTGGAATATCAACTACAGTCAAACGATTGTTTGTTGATGCTACTGCTGTTCCTTCGGGATACAGCACTGGAATCACAACTTCCGATACTGGTTTCGGTAACTTTAGTTGGGGAAGAATTGATGTTTCCTCTAGAGATCTCACAAGTTCTTACACCGCATACACTTCTGGTATAACTACTTCGACTAGAGTTGTTAGAACAAACTTCTTGAAGTCTAAAAATTATACCGCAAACTCCTAATAAATAAAGAAAAACCTGCGTCAAATGGCTGCTATTATAACGGATCAGATTAGGATATTAAACGCAAAGAATTTTATTGCTGGAGTGAATAATTCCAGCAACTCTTATTATTCTTTTGTTGGGTTACCTAATCCTACAGATTATCAAAGTGATTGGGATACTGATCCTCCTGCACCTAAAGATAATTTTGATCAAGAGAACGATTATTGGGATACAATGATTGCTCTCAAGAAAATTGAGACTTCTGATGCAAATCAAGTAGTTCCAAAAAGAACATGGAGTTCTGGTACTGCTTATGACATGTATCGTCATGATTATAGTAGAACTAACACAGCAAAGATTTCTGGATCAACTTCATTATATCTTGCAAATTATTTTGTAATGAATAGTGACTTTAGAGTTTATATTTGCCTGCACAACGGAATAGACCCAGACAATCCTACAGGAAGGGCATCTTTAGATGAACCAACTTTCACTGATTTGGAACCAAGAAGTGCAGGAACTAGTGGTGATGGATATATTTGGAAGTATTTGTATACTATTAAACCAAGTGAGGTAGTAAAATTTGAGTCTACCCAATATATGCCAGTTCCGGCAAATTGGGGAACTGCAACTACTAATGCAGCAGTTAGAGATAACTCGATTGATGGTAGCATAAAAATTGCAACTATTACCAATCGTGGAGTTGGTTTAGGAACGGCAAATGCAACTTATACAGGAGTTCCTATCAGAGGAGATGGAACTGGAGCAGAATGTACTATTGTAATCAATGGTAATCAACAAGTAGGACAAGTAATTGTTTCCAATCAGGGTTCTGGTTACACTTATGGAAATATCGATTTGGTTGCTGGTGGAGTTCCTACAGGAACCACTAGACCAACCTTTGATGTAATTATTCCTCCACAAGGAGGGCATGGTGCAGACGTTTATAGAGAATTGGGAGCATACAACGTACTTCTTTATTCTAGAATTGAAAATGATAATGAAAATCCAGATTTTATTACTGGAAATCAAATATCCAGAATTGGTGTTGTAGAAAATCCAGAACAGTTTGGTTCGTCCTCAAAATTAGAATTGAGTAAAGCATCTGCTGTAAATGCACTTAAATTGGTAGGAACTGGGTATAGTACTGCAACCTTTACAGCAGATTCATATTTTACTCAAACGGTATCCACAGGATCAACTGCTGTAGGAAGAGTTGTTAGTTATGATCAGACTACTGGAATTCTTAAATTTTGGCAGGACAGGAGTCTTGCCGGATTTAATACGGTTGGAACAGCACAAACTCAACCCACATACGGATTTGATTTAACCGAATTTACATCAACTCCCGGAACAGGTGGAAGTTTATCCATCAGTCCATCTACTGGTTCAAATTTAAATATTGATGAAAACTTTACTGGTATATCTACGGTAATAAATAATCGTACTTACTATCTTGGTCAGAGTTTTACGAGCGGTGTTGCCAGTCCTGAGGTTAAAAAACACTCTGGAAATATTATTTACGTTGACAACAGACCATCTATAACCAGATCGTCAAACCAAAAAGAAGACATAAAAGTTATTTTGCAGTTCTAAAGAATTATGCCTCAACAAACGAATCTCAACGTAGCGCCATATTTTGACGATTTTGATCCCGCTAACGATTACCATAAGGTATTATTCAAACCCGGATATCCTATTCAGGCAAGAGAGCTAACAAGTCTCCAGTCTATACTGCAAAATCAAATTGAAAAATTTGGTCTGCACTTTTTTAAAGAAGGTGCTAAGGTAATTCCTGGAAATACTGCATATACTAGATTATATTATGCAATTCAATTAGATAATAATTTTCAAGGGGTTCCTGTATCTGCGTATGTAGATCAGTTAATTGGAACAAAAATCACTGGAGTTAGATCTGGTGTAACTGCTGTTGTTGATAGTATTATCCTACCTGAAGATTCTGAAAATGGAAATATAACCCTTTATGTTAATTATTTGGGTTCCAGTACAACAAATAACCAGACTCAAACATTTTTTGATGCGGAAACATTAACTTGTAATGAAGTTATTATTTCTGGACTACTTGGTAATACAACTATTCCCGTTGGGTCCGCTTTTGCAAGTACTATAGCATCTAATGCTGCTGCAACTGGGTCTGCTTTTTCTGTAGAGAATGGTGTCTACTTTATTAGGGGTAGTTTTGTTAATGTTAATAGAGAAACTTTAGTTCTTGATCAATATAGCAATACTCCAAGTTATAGGATTGGTTTTTTCGTTGATGAAGAAATCGTTACTGCAGATTTAGACGAATCTCTTAATGATAATTCTCAAGGATTTAATAACTATGCTGCTCCTGGTGCAGACAGACTTAGAGTTAGTGTAAGTTTATTTAAAAAACCTTTAGATGATTTTAGTGATGATAATTTCATTTTACTAGCAACTGTAATTAATGGGGTTATTCAAACTGCTTCTTTACAGACAAATCAGGGAGGTGGATACCTCAATAAAGACTGGACCGATATTCTGGCAAGAAGAACTTTTGATGAGTCTGGTCATTATTATGTAAGACCATTTGATGTTTCTGTTGCAGAGTCACTAAACGATCAAACTGGAAATAATGGAGTATTTAACGCAGGACAATTTACTTCTGGAGGAGCAACTCCCACCGATAATCTTGCACTGTACAAACTCTCCCCTGGAAAGGCATATGTAAAGGGATATGAAATTGAGACTCTCAATACAACATATATTGATGTAGATAAACCGAGAACTACAAAAACTTTAGAAAATCAAAATTTCATTTATAACACAGGTGCAACTTTCAAAATTAATAGTGTTTATAGAGCACCTACAATTGGAGTTGGTAATACTTTCGTTATAAGTTTACGAGATCAAAGAGTTGGAGTTAATTCTGAAAGTGCTCCAGGAAAAGAAATTGGTCTTGCAAGGGTATATGACTTTAGACTTGAATCTGGAACTTATAGCACATCTAACGCAAATACAAACCAGTGGGATTTGTCCCTGTATGATGTGCAGACAACAACTGAAATTGCTTTAAATCAGGCACATACTCTAACTGTTCCTACCTTCGTAAAAGGAAATTCTAGCGGTGCTACTGGTTTCTTAAGACATCCTGTAAGTGCAGGAACCGCTGTTACTGTATATGATAGTAAGGGAACTTTTGTTTCTAATGAGAGACTCTCTTTTAATGGACTTGAAGATGGAAGAATTGCTATTGCAGTTACTGAAAATAAAATTTCTAACGTAAAATCCGTATATGGTTCTTCAAATACTTTAGATCTTGCTAATGGAATCACTGGAGTTAATACTTTTAGTGCGAATATACTTCAATCTAATAATTTTACAGTTGGTATTGCAACAATTAGTCCCAAGTCTGGTGGAGTTAGCACGATTACTGCTTCAAATCAACTGTTTCCTGGAACAGTTATCAGGGAAAATGATTTAATTAGGTATACTGATACTACGCCAGGACTAACTGAGGACCCAATTATTGCCAGAGTTACTGGTGTTGGCACTGCAACTGTTAGTATTGAGGGTGTTGCGACTGTTTCTGGAATTGCAAGTGGATTCTTACCTGCAGCGACCTTAAATGTTACAGATTTGCAAGTTCTCAATACCGAACTTTCCAAATCTTCTGATAATACTTTATATACTCTTTTACCAAAACCGAACGTAGCAGCAGTAGATATTGCTGAATCCATTATTACGATTAGAAAAACTATCAGTGTTGATATTTCTTCTGATCAACTCTCTGTTCAGGCAACGGCAGGACCTAATGAAACTTTCCTTCCATTTGATGATGAAAGATATGTTCTTATCAGATCTGATGGAAAAACTGAACAACTTAGTTCAGATAGATTTGAACTATCGTCAGATGGAAAATCTTTACAGATTAGAAATCTTGGAACCGATAATAGTGGAGCAACTCTGATTGCCACCCTAAGAAAAACAAATCCAAAGTCTAAAGTAAAAATTAAAAATAAAGTAAAATCTATCATTGTTGACAAATCTAGACTTCAAGGATCTGGAATTGGAACCACTACGCTGAATAATGGTCTTACTTATGGAAACTATCCATATGGGACTAGAGTTGAAGACCAATTAATTTCTTTAAATTCTCCAGACATTATCTCAATTCAAGGAATTTTTGAATCTGCGGATACAAGTGTTGCTTCTGCTCCTAAAGTATCCCTTCTCAACATCATTAGTCCTTCTACAACTACCTCTGATATGTTAATCGGAGAAAGAATAGTTGGTCAAACTAGTGGTGCTGTAGCCATAGTTGCTGAAATTGTAGATGCATCTACAATTTCTCTTATCTATAAAAATGAATCAGTTCTCATTGAGGGTGAAACTGTTGAATTTGACGAGTCTGATATTAGTGCTAGAGTTTCTACTTTGTCTACACCTAGTTTCAATATTTCTTCAAACTACACATTCAGAACTGGTCAAGAAGATACTCTTTATTCTTATGGATCTATAAAAAGAAAAGTAAAGAGCAGCGCACCAGTAAACCAGTTAAAGATTTACTTTACCTCTGCTTATTTTGATACGACTGATAATGGTGATATTATAACTATAGATTCGTATAAAAACTTTGATTATTCTGAGGAAATCAAGACAGTTAATGGATATAGGACCAGTGATATTATTGATTTAAGACCAAGAGTTTCTGAGTATAGTGTTGCTGAGAATGTTAGATCTCCATTGGAATTTGCAGGGAGAGTTTTTAATGGTGCGGGACAATCGATTCAAAATATTTTAGCATCTGACGAATCTATTATTGCAGATGTTGATTACTATCAAGGAAGAATTGATAGAGTTTTCCTCTCTAAAGATGGAAGATTTCAGGTTGTTTATGGAACTCCTTCTGATGATCCCGTAAATCCAAATCCTGTTGATGATGCAATTGAAATTTGTACTGTAGAATTGCCCCCATATCTCTTTAATGTTAGTGACGCAAAACTAGCATTTAATCAGCATAAAAGATATCGTATGCAGGATATCAAAAAACTTGAAGATAGAATTAGAAGTCTTGAATATTATACTACTCTTTCTTTGTTAGAGAAAGAAACTGCAAACTTATTTGTCTCTGATTCCGAAGGTTTAAACAGATTTAAATCAGGATTCTTCGTAGATAATTTTTCTGGATTCCAAACTCAAGATGATAGTTTTGATATTAAGAATTCTATTGATATAAAGTATAACGAACTTAGACCAAAACATTATACCAATTCGGTTGACATGATTCTTGGTCCTGTTGTTGACAGAGACCCTAATGCAGATTCCAGTGTTGCTGCTATTGAAGGTAATAATGTAAGAAAAGGAGATGATATCTTAACTCTTGATTATGCTGAGGTTGAATATATTACTCAAGCATTTGCAACTAGAACTGAAAGCGTTACTCCATTCCTTATTAGTTTTTGGAATGGAACTATGGAGTTAACTCCATCAACTGATAGTTGGGTGGATACAACTCGTTTAGAAGCAAAAACTATCCTGCAAGAAGGTGACTATAATGAAACTTTTGATGCACTTGTAGCAAATGGAGAAGTTGACCCTCAAACTGGGTTTGGTCCAATTCTTTGGGATTCTTGGGAAACTAACTGGGGTGGCATTACCGATGAAACTACCACTAGGAGAAGAGTTATTAATAATGGTCCTGCTACTATTCATCGTCAAGGACCTGGTAATAGATCACGAAGAAGCGTCCAAACCAGACAAGTTACTGATCAAGTCGTTGAAGAAACTATTGTAAGTAGAGTTCAAAGTGGTGTTCAATCTAGAGATGGTTCTAGAACTATTGTTACTGAACAATTTGATACCACTTCTCTAGGAGACAGAACTATTAGTAGAGATTTGATTGCAAACATGAGATCTAGAAACATTGAATTTGTTTCTAGAAAAATGAAGCCCCTTACAAGATTGTATGCATTTTTTGATGGGATAGATGTTACCCGATATTGTGTACCTAAACTTCTTGAAATTTCCATGACTAGCGGAACATTCCAAGTTGGAGAAACTGTAGTTGGTACAATTGTAAGGACAGGACTTTCTGAGGAGTCTAATGAGACTTCTCCTAGAATTACCTTTAGAGTCGCTCAATCAAATCATAGAGAGGGTGCTTATGATAGCCCAACAAAAACTTTCCGCGAAAATCCTTATACCAATCGCCCACTTTCAGGATCATATTCTTCAACATCGACAATTTTAAACGTTGATACTCTTTCTCTTTCTGAACAACCCCAAGGTAGTTATTTTGGGTATGTTCAGACAGGAATGACGTTTGTTGGAGAAACAAGTGGAGCACAAGCTACCTTAGATGATGTAAGACTCATTGCTGATTTGTCATCTACTATTATTGGTAGTCTCTTTATTCCTAACCCAAATAATCCCAACTTCCCTAAATTTGAAACAGGAACAAAAACATTTACTCTAGTAAATGATATTGATAATAATCAGGATTTAGCATCTACTATTGCAGAAGAAGCATTTACTTCTACTGGCACTTTAGAGACGGTTCAAGAAAATATCCTTTCTGTTAGAAATGCAAGGATAGAACAAAGAAGAGAATTCCAAGATAGAAACGTGGAACAAACTCTTGGTACTCAAGTAGTTAACTCTAATGTAATCAGTACACAACAAAGAACTCAAACAATTATTACTTGGTATGATCCACTTGCACAGTCTTTCTTAGTTGAAGACGAAACTGGTTGTTTCTTAACCAGTTGTGATGTTTTCTTCAGAACAGTTGATGATTTGGATGTTCCCGTTGTCTTCCAACTGAGATCTATGGACAATGGTCTCCCAACCACTAAAATTCTTCCTGGTTCTGAGATTGTTTTAGACCCATCTGATATTCAAACTTCTTCTGACGGATCTGTTGCTACAAACGTTCAATTTAAATCACCTGTTTATGTTGAAGGTGGTACAGAATATGCAATATGTTTAGCATCCAACTCTACTAAGTATACTGTATATATTTCTAGAATTGGCGAAAATGACTTATTAACTGATACGTTTATCTCTAACCAACCATATCTTGGTTCTCTATTCAAATCTCAAAATAATACCACTTGGGAACCAAGTCAGTGGGAAGATCTTAAATTTACTTTGTATAGGGCAGATTTTGTTGAAAGTGGAAGTGTTGAATTCTACAGTCCAGAACTCACGCAAGGAAACGCTCAGATTGCTAAGTTACTTCCTGATCCTATTTCCATCGCATCTAAAAAAATTAGAGTTGGTCTGGGAACAACTGTTGGAGATTCTGGATATCAAATTGGAAATACCTTCTTCCAAGATGGAACCAACGCTACAGGAGACCTGGTAGGTACTGCTGGTTCCGTAACAGGGACTCTTAGCGTATCTAACCCTGGCATAGGTTATACGCCTGCCAGTGGTTCTTATACGTTCGCTGGCGTTAACCTCGTCACTCTGACAGGTAGTGGTAGAGGTGCAACTGCAGAAATTAGTATCCTTAATGGTGGTATCGTTGCCTCTGGAGCAACCATTACTGCGGGAGGTTCTGGTTATGTAGTTGGAGATGTTCTTGGAATTTCTACTATCGGTATTGCTACCATCGGCAGAGATGCCAAACTTACCGTAACTGGAATTGGAGTTACAAACGAAATTATCCTCGATAACGTTCAAGGCAACTTTGTTGTTGGTGGTGGTAAGTCAATGAACTACTTCGACAGCGTTGGAGTTGCCAAGACATTAAATAACGATCTTCCAGGTGCTCCTGGAGGAGATGTTCAAATTGCATCTATTGTTACTATCAACGATGGTCTGCACATGAACATCAGTCATCAAAATCATGGAATGTATTTTACTGAAAATAGTGTTAGACTTTCTGGAGTGAAACCAGATATCAAACCAACAACGCTCTCTGCAGCGTATCCAGCAGATTCTACATCAGGTCTTACGGTTGGACTTGGTGCAACATTTGCTACATTTGAAAATGTTGGAGTTGGCACAACTAACTCAGGTTTACTTCTTATTGGTGATGAAGTAATTACATATACAAATGTAACTGGAAATACTATTGGGGGAACTATTGTAAGAGGTCGTAATCCAAAGACATATCCAGCAGGAACTCCAGTATTTAAATATGAATTGTCTGGTATAAGTCTTGATCGTATTAATAAAACGCATTCTCTAGCAGATGTGACAGAATCTAATCCGTTTACATTCGATTCTTATAAAATTAAACTCGATGTAAGTGGAAACACGGGAACTGCTAGAAATACTGATGTTGGATTTCCTCAGTTATCCCTCAATCGTTCTAAATCTACAGGTGGTACAAAGGTTAGAGCAACTCAGAATATGCCATTTGAATTGATTACTCCTAATGTACATAATATGACAGTTCCTGGAACAACCATTGGTGCTGAACTAAGGACTACTACGTCCAAGAGTTTCAGTGGAACAGAAGTTCCTTTCTTAAATGCAGGATTTGATGATATCATCATCAATCAAAAGAATTATTTTGATTCTCCAAGAATGATTGCATCTAAAATTAATGAAGATGCAAACCTAACTACAGTTCCTGGGTCTAAATCAATGAACATGAGGATGTTCTTGAACACTGTTGATACGAGACTTACCCCTGTTATCGATACTCAAAGAGTAAGTGCTGTACTTACATCAAACAGAGTAAATGATGTTGTTACAAATTATGCAACTGATTCTAGAGTAGATAGTATTGAAGAAGATCCAACAGCATGTCAATATATTTCTAAGGAAATTGTATTAGAAAATTCAGCATCTTCTATTAAAGTTATAATTTCTGCTCATATCAATCTTGATGCAGATATTAGAGCATTCTATTCTGTAGCAAACGAACCTGGATTTGAACCAATCTTCTCACCATTCCCAGGTTATTCTAACCTCAATACTAGAGGTCAGGTAATTGCCCCTCAAAATAATAACGGTCAACCAGATGTATTCATAGTTAAATCCAATACTCTGGCTCATGATTCCGCTCTTGTTGATTATAGAGAATATACATTTTCTATCGATAACCTACCTTCGTTTAAAACTTACAGAGTAAAACTAAATCTAACATCTAGGAATCAATGTTATGTTCCTAGAATTAAGGACTTGAGAGTAATTGCTTTAGCCTAATATGGATTTCTACGAACTAGATGGGAATAAGGATCTCGCAAGAGATCCTGAAACCAATGCAATTATCAATGTAAATGGTTTGGATTATTCTCAATATCTTTCTACTAAAAGTATTAAGAATGAAAAGAATCAAAAAGTACAAACAATCGAGCAAGATCTTGCTAATGTGAAGGGTGAACTTGATGAGATTAAATCACTACTAAAGGAGTTATTACATGGATCCAGATAGCATCGAACTAAACAACCTATCAAAACAGTTTGCATACACTAAAGTAGCATCAGAGATAGATAGTTGTGATAATCGTGATGAACTAAAGAATATTGCAAAGTCTTTTTGCAAACTTTATTATAAGCAGCAAGAAACAATGAAACTAATAGGAATAGTAGATGGCAACTAAAAATATTACTTTTGACCCCGACTCTGGTGTGCCATATGGAGTAAACCTGACTATTCAAGGCGGTTCAGATTTTAATGCAAATCTAAACGTTTATACAACGTCAAACTCGGCATTTGATCTTACTGGATATACTGGATCAGCAGCAATGTCTAAAAGCGTTGCCGTTGGGGCAACACTTGGGATTACAACATCCTTTACTGTTGGTTTCACTAGTGCATATGACGGTAAAATAAAACTCTCACTTGGATCTACATCGACTAGAAGTTTGAATGAAGGTAGATATGTATATGATGTAATTGTTGCTGCAGGAGGAACTTTTTATTCTCTTGCTAATGGCAATATATATGTTTATAATCCAGTATCAGCAGCACCCTAAATACACTTAGGAAACTTGTGGAATAAATGGCGCAACCAGCAAGTAGAGCAGATTTAATTAACTATTGTAAGAGGCAACTGGGAGCACCAGTGCTGGAGATTAATGTTGCCGATGAGCAAATAGATGATCTAGTTGATGATGCCCTTCAACTATTTCACGAAAGGCATTTTGATGGTGTAGTTCAAACATACTTAAAATATAAAATAACACAAGACGATATAGATAGAGGTAGAGCGAGAGGTGGTAGTAGCACTGCAGGAATTGTAACTACAACCGCAAGTTCTAATATTGATGGAGCTAGTGTAACATTTTCATACGAAGAAAATAGTAATTACATTCAAGTTCCGCCAGCAGTAATTGGTATCAATAAAGTTTTTAGGTTTGATAATAGCACAATATCCGGTGGAATGTTTAGTCTAAAATATCAGTTATTTTTAAATGACTTATATTTTTTCAATTCATTGGAAATGTTGTCATATGCAATGACAAAGACATATCTTTCTGACATTGATTTTCTGTTAAATACGGAAAAACAAATACGATTTAATCAGAGACAAGATAGATTATATTTGGATATTGATTGGGGTAATGTACAAAAAGACGAGTATATTATACTTGATTGTTGGAGACTTTTAGACCCAAATGATTTTGCAAGGGTTTATAATGATTCATTTTTAAAAAGATATCTTACTGCTTTAATAAAAAGACAGTGGGGTCAGAACTTAATTAAATTCCAAGGAGTAAAACTTCCAGGAGGAATTGAATTGAATGGCAGACAAATTTATGATGATGCTGAAAGGGAATTAGATAAGATTAAGGAGCAAATGTCTAATACTTATGAACTTCCACCTTTAGACATGATAGGATAAGATTATGCTCAATCCATATTTTACACAAGGTACTACTGGTGAGCAAAATCTTGTTCAAGATTTAATTAATGAACAGTTGAGAACATATGGAGTGGATATATTTTATCTACCCAGAAAATATTTAACAGAAAATACTGTAATTAGAGAAGTAGTTCAATCTAAATTTGATATTGCGCTTCCTCTGGAGGCATATATCGATAACTACGATCAATATTCTGGTGCGGGTAATATATTATCCAAGTTTGGTATTCAATCTCAGGATGAAGTGAGATTGATTATTTCAAGAGAACGATTTGAAAACTATATAACTCCTTTAATTCAAGATCAATCAAATGTAAAACTGTCAACTAGACCCAAAGGAGGAGACCTTATTTGGTTTCCTCTTGATGATAGAATTTATGAAATTAAAGATGTAGAATACGCTAAACCATATTATCAGTTACAAAATCTCTATGTTTATGAGTTGTATTGTGAACTCTTTAGGCTTCAGGATGAAGTTATTGCGACTGGTGTTGAGGATGTTGATAATAATTTAATTGGTGAAAATTATGATGGTCTAACTGATGATGGCATTAATACCATTCAAGGACCAACTCAAACACTTACTCTTGTAGGTGCTGCTTCCAGTGCCACAGCAACAGCAGCAATATTTAATGGTGGTGTAAGATTCTTCACTATTACAAATAGAGGTGGTGGGTATAGTAGCATCCCTACAGTTGGCGTGTCTTCCGCTCCAGCAGGAGGAACGACTGCTGTAGGTATTGCTACCATGATTGGTGGGATTAATGTATGTAATTTGAATGTTAATCCTAAGGATAGGTCTGTTCAGGCAGTTAACGTCGTCAATTCAGGAGCAGGGTACACCATAGCACCATCTGTATCTTTTAGTGGTGGTGGAACTAACGGTGTTGGTGCAGCTGCAACGACAACTATCGGTGACGGTGTTGTTGGTATCATTACAGTCACTTCTGGTGGTGGAGGATACACCCAGAATCCAGTGGTTACCATTACTGGGGTATCCACCGTATCTGCTGCTGCCACAGCAGTCGTTAGTGCTGCTGGAACCATCTCAGCAATTCACATCACTAATGCAGGTCTTGCGTATACTGTCGCTCCATCAATAACTATTTCTTCTCCTGGTGCTGGCGGATCTGGAACTTTCTCCTTCAATGAAATTGTTACTGGATCTATTAGTGGAACAACAGGTAGGGTTAGGGTTTGGAATGCGACAACTAACAATCTTGAACTTGGAACGGTTGATGGAGAGTTTTCTATTGGAGAAAATATCGTTGGTTCTACATCAGGGGCTTCTTATGAACTTAGAGTTGTTGATGTTCAACCTGCTGATGATGGATTTGCCGATAATATTAACATTGAAACTGAAGCAGATTCCATATTAGACTTCTCAGAACAGAATCCTTTCGGCACCCCCTAAATAAAAACACACAATAGTGTCAGGATTTGTAGGATTAAACTATGTTTGAATATTTTTACAACGAAATATTGAGAAGAACCATCATATCTTTTGGTACACTTTTTAACAATATTTCAATTAAAAAGTCTGATTCTGACGACGATGTGTTTAGTGTTATCAAGGTTCCTCTTGCATACGGTCCTACTCAAAAATTTCTTGCAAGATTAGAGCAGTCTCCAGATTTAAACAAACCCTTTGCAATCACTTTGCCAAGGATGTCTTTTGAGTTTACTGGGTTAACATATGATCCAGCTAGAAAAGTAACAACAACTCAAACCTTTACAGTTAAAGATCCTAATGATGGGTCTGAGACAAAAAAATCTTACATGCCAGTTCCATATAATATGGCATTTGAGTTAAGCATCATGACAAAATTAAATGATGATGCGCTTCAAATCGTAGAACAAATTTTACCATATTTTCAACCAGCATATAATTTATCTGTAGAATTAGTAGAAGCATTACAAGAAAAAAGAGATATTCCTGTAGTATTAGAAAATATTACAATGTCTGATGAATATGAGGGAGACTTTAGTTCTAGAAGAGTTCTTCTTTACACTTTAAGATTTACTGCAAAAACTTATATGTTTGGACCTTCTACCAAGGTTTCCAAAGATATCATCAAAAAAGCAACGGTCACTTATCTTACGGGCAAAGATTCCTCAAGTGCATCTAGGGAGTATACTTACTCTGCTACACCTAGAGCAATCAAAAATTATACCGGAGATATTGAGACCACTCTTGCAGGAGATGTTACTGCTAAATCAATTTACATCGAAGTCGCTGATGCTAGCGGACTTGCTGCAGATACTTACATTAATATTGGTACTGAGGAACTTTATATCAAATCCATTAATGGTAATAAATTAACAGTTAGACGTGGACAAGATAATACAACAGCAGCAGTTCATGTTAATGGCGCAGATGTTAAGAAAATCACTCCTGCGGATAATGCACTTATTGAATCTGGTGATGACTTTGGTTTTGATGGTGCATTCTGATGGTTATGACAAAAAACTTCAACAAACTCAACGAGACTTTTGACACTTCGGACTCGGGTGATGTTGTTCAACCAGAAGTAATTAGAGATAAAATTGAAAAAGTAAAAGAAGGTGTTGATGATATCAAAAAAGATTATGAATACACTAGGGGTAATCTTTACTCTATCATCGAGAAAGGACAAGAGGCATTAAACGGAGTTCTTGAACTTGCACAAGAAAGTGAAATGCCAAGGGCATATGAAGTTGCAGGTCAGTTAATTAAAAACGTTGCTGATGCTACAGATAAACTATTAGACCTCCAAAAGAAACTTAAAGACGTAGAAGCAGAGGAAAAGGTTAAAGGACCATCAACCGTGAATAACGCTCTATTTGTTGGATCTACTGCGGACTTAGCAAAAATGCTGAAAGATGGACTTAAGGAGGATCCTAAATAAATTGGAAGGGAGAGAAATCCCGAAGTATTAATGTACTAATAAGATGTCAAAGGATTTACCCTCATATGAGGATTTTGGTGGAGATGAAAGTCTCCCATCAATAGAAGATTATATTACAGAAGAGAACGCAGAGGAACTCCCTTCTGTAGAAGACTATATTGAGATAGAAGAAGGAACACAAACTATTGAAGATGCTGATGGGAATGCATTTGCAGAAGTAAAAGATATTATCCCACCATTTCCCGAATTAATTCGTCTGATTAATGATGTCAGAAAAGACATCCCAGACATTCCAGAAGTCAAATATTATGATAGAGAACTTGAAGATCTTGCAGAACAGATTTCTCAACTTCCAGAAGTCAAATATTACGATAGAGAAGTAGAAGCAATATGTGGACAGATTGATCTGGTAAGAGAACAAATCAAAGATCTTCCAGAAGTCAAATATTATGATGAGCAAGTAACCGCCATTGAAGACAGAATTGATAGTCTTCAAACTGATGTAGTCAACCTACCCGAAGTAAAATATTATGATGCTGAGATTGAGGCAATTTGTGGAGCTATTGATGAGGTAAAATCATCGATCCCAAAATTTCCTAAATGGGTTAATGAAATAAATGAAGTCCCAGATTTTTCTTGGATAGGTAAAACTTTTAGTATCATTGATGATGATTTCGTAAAAGTTAGTGATAAAATTGAAGGGTTGAGAGGAAAGATTGAGTATGACATCGAACAACTTTCTGAAGATGTAGAAGCAAAATATTTTAACAATACGACTAAGATTAATTCAGATATTATTAATCTTGATGGAAAAGTAAACGAACGTATTGACGAAGAGAAAGATAAAATTTGGAAGGAATTGAGATCCTCATCATTAAAGATGTGGGAATACCATAAAGAATTTAAAGATGATGATCGCAAACTAAAGAAACAAATTGTTGGAGAATATAATCAACTTAAGAAAAATCTTGACAAAGAACTAAAAGAAATTAACTACACCAGCGTAAAAACTGATGAGTTGCTTCTCAAGTATTTTACTGAATTGAAGGAAGAGATTTCTGGTCTTCCTGAAGTCAAATATTATGATAAAGACCTTGATTATGTGAAGTCTGATATTAAAGGTCTTTATAAAATTATTGAAGATATCAAGTCTTCTCAGAAACAACTGAAAGAAGAGCAAAAACTTTTAGCAGAAACAAATGTTCCTCTTGGAGAAGATCCCCCTGATATTAAAAACTCTGATCCATTAACTCCTCTGGATCAAAATTTTGTTACTCTAGACCAGTTACAACAGCATTACAAAAGATTTGTAGAAAGGGTACAATATCAACTTGGATCTATCGGTGGCGGTGGTGCAGGATTCATCAAAGATCTTGACGATGTAGACATTTCTGGATTGCAGGATGGATATATCCTAAAGTGGAATGATGCCACTAATAAGTGGAAAGTTGAGGATGGTGGTGGTGTTGGAGCTGGTGGAACATGGTCCTCTGATACTATTGGTGTTAGTACTACTAAAAATGTTGGTATTGCAACAACTGCCAGAACTGATTTTGCACTTTATGTTGGTGGAGATCAATATGTTGATGGAAATGTAACTATTGGTGGAACACTCAGAACTGAAAATAAAATTAATGTTGATTCTATTGGTATTGTAACTGCTAGAACTCAAATAAATGTTGGATATGATTATGAAAGTGGTCCTGGAGTTGGAGTAACAATCTTATCTTCTGGTAGTGCTGATTATGCCGGAATTGTAACTGCTTCAACGGTTAAGGCATCTACTGCATTCTATCCACCATTATATACAACGACTGCTAGGGATGCTGGATCTTTCTCGCAAGGTGCTATTATCTTCAATACAACATCATTAAAACTTGAGTTTTATGATGGAACATCCTGGCAGTCACTACCTGGTATGACTCTTGGTCTTACTGTGGCATTAGACGGATAATATCTTATAAATATCTCTATGAACTATTGCTAACATGAAGAAAAACGGTAAATGTCCTTCTGGACAATACTATTGCTACACCGATAAAAAGTGTAAACCAATCCCTCAGGGATTTAAGGCAGTAGGTCGTGCCGGATATCTCCGTAAGGAGAATGGTCATTCTGTAGATGATGA
>MDSV01215489.1_pt1 | contig 26854 bp, 11 predicted proteins | sample 810851 | NCBI WGS metagenome assembly MDSV01 (sample SAMN05326640, study PRJNA326480) | marine metagenome | isolation source: seawater | place: Atlantic Ocean: North East | collected 2012
CGCGGCGGAGCGCGAGACGAGCGCGCGCGGGTCGAGCGCGCCGAGCCTCGCGGCGAGCGCCGAGACGCCGCCTTCGTGCGTCTCCACGAGCAGAATCACGAGGGCGTAGAAGACGCACAAGCCGACGAGGAACCCGATGTCGTCCCCGATGACGTCCGCGTCCCACCACTCTTTTCTCCCGACGGGCCTCGCCGTCATCGTCGCCGCGTCGAACGCCATGCGCGCGCCGTCGAGTTTGTTTTGCCCGATGTCGTATAAACCTTTGCCGAAGGAGTAGTGCGGGATGATCAGCGGCAAAAGCACGGAAAGCACGTCGTGCGCGGTCTTCGTGTCGTCGTTCAGGTCCTTGATGGCCTGCACGACCATTCCCGCGGACGTCGTGACGAGCCCGAGGAACAGCTTCGCGCCGACGAGACCGACGAAGGCGTAAAACTCGTTGGCGAAGTAAAACCCGAGCAGGTGCGTGTACGCGACGGACGAGCACACGAAACACAGCAGCAGGACGAACACGCCGCCGAGCTCGCCGCGGTACTGCTCGATGTCGAACGCGGCGAAGATGATCATGATGGCGGCCATCGGGAGAATCATTTGGGCGAGATCTGCGAGCCAGTGGCACAGCCAGTACACGCGTTTGTCCACGCCGGAGACCATCTGCAGGTGCTTGCTGTTGTTTCGCCGCTCGTACACGGGGAACACGACGACGGAGCTCGTGAGCACGGCGGCGCCCATCACGACGAACAGCGAAGTGATGAACGTCGAGTCGTTCGGTTCGTTCACGATGTCCCCGTCCTCGTACGTTTCCGTTTTCTCGAACCACTCGAGACGCGACTTGAGGTCCGCGGCGTCGTCGTTCGCGCGTTGTCGCAGAATCGCGGCGTTGGCCGACTGCGACGTCGCCCACAGCGAGTAATACGCCGTCTGGTGCGCGTACAGCTCGTGAACGTACTTGCCAGACGCGCCGACGTCGTACGACTCGACGCGCATCGCGTCGCAGAAGACTGTCTTTTGGTCCTTGCACACCGTGCCCTGCCCCTCGCTGCTCCGCCACAGGTACGCGTCGAACGAGTCGTCCGCGTCCTCGGCGCACGCGGGCGCGACGTCCATGCCCAAACCGGCGGTGGTCGCGCACGCCGCGCCTCGCGGGTACGCGGCGATTTCGGACGGGTCGGATTGGCACCAAGCGAACACCGCCTCGACGGGCGCGAACCAGTCGCCGGAGTCGCTCACGTCGACGCCGGGGAAACCTTCGCTGGCGTACATGGAGGCGTTCGCGGCTCGGAAGTCGTACGCGCAGCACTCCGCCGGTAAAAACACCGGGGGCTGGCCGTCGTGCGGGCAGTTACACTCGCACCCGAGCGCGGGCGCGTGCGCGGGTCGCGTCTGAAGCGCCGGCTCGGGCCAACGCGCGAGCACCGCGGCGACGCCGGCGTCGCCGGCGTCCGCGCTCGTCACGGTGGGCTTGTTCCCGAGCAACGTCGCGCGATCGATCGTGATCGCCGCGAACCGAAAGTCTTCCTCGTACTCCAAACCGGCGAGCACCATCGCCAGCACGAAGAACAGCACGGGCACGATGATTTGGATCAGCACGGACCACGCGTTCCGCCGCCAGTTGAGGTACCGCTTCCAGAGCAAACCGCGCGCCTGCCGCGCGAGCAACGCGCGCCCTGTCACGTACCCTTCGCGCAGATCCTCCTCCGCCGCCGCCGCGGCGTCGCGGTCGTCGTTCATCAAAGGCGTTTTGGTTTCGCGACTTTCGCCGAGGGGGTCGGCGCGTTTTGCGCCGTCGCTCGCGGATCGATCGATCGACGCGCGCCTCGCGACAGCCGAGCCGCCGACGCCGCCGCGCGCGATGCTCAGAAACACCTCCTCCAGCGTCGTGCAGCTTATGCCGTACGACGCGAAGCCCGCGCTTTGGATCTTACCGTCGAGTTCCTTGAACAAGCCCGCGAACTTGCCGCTGCCCTCCGAAGGGAGCATCACGGCCAGCTCGGCGCCGACGTCGCTCGTGACCTTTGCGCCGGGAACGTGCGACTTCACCAGAGACACGATGGCGTCCGCGCCGCCGTCCCGGTTCGAGCCGGCGCGCGCCAAGGTCAGAGTGTACCCGGTGCCGTACCTGTTTTTCAAAAACAGCGGACTCCCGACGCACGCCAGCTTCCCCGCGCTCATGATGGCGATCCGGTCGCACAGCAGATCCGCCTCGTCCAGGAAGTGCGTGGTGAGCATAATGGACGCGGTGGCGGCGCGGCGGCGAATCACCTCCCACGTGAATCGCCGCGAGTACGGGTCCATGCCCGACGTCGGCTCGTCGAGGAACACGACGTCCGGTTTGGTGACAAACGCGATGGCCAAAGAGAGCTTGCGCTTTTGTCCGCCGCTCAGGTTGCCGGTGGGCACGTCCAGCTTTTCCGAGAGCGCGACTTCCGCCACCGCGGCGACGACGGCTTCGCGCGTCTCCGCGGGCTTCATGCCGCCGAACGCCGCGTACAGCGTGAGGTGCTCGCGGACGGTCATCATCGGCCAGAGCACGTCAAACTGCGGGCAGATACCCAGTGACGCGCGAATCGCGGGCATGTCCGTCTTGATGGATTTGCCGTTGATGCGCGCGTCGCCCGCCGTCGCGTCGAGCATGCCGGTGAGCATGGAGATGGTCGTGGTCTTGCCCGCGCCGTTGTGCCCGAGCAACGCGGAGACTTGGCCGGGGACGAACGTCACGGACAAGTCGTCCACCGCGACGACGCCGTTGTCGAAGGTCTTTTTCAGATTCCGAATCTTGACGCTGGCGTTTCGCAAAGCCTCCGGCGGCAACTTCTCGAAAGTCTCGCCCGTCTCCTCGACGTCCGCCGCGGCGGAGACGTCGGAAAACTCCGCGGCATTCGGGAACCAGTACTTCTTGGTGAACAGGAACCAGGGCGGGAGGCGCACGCCGTACTCCTTCGGCCACGTCTTATCGAGGTACCAGGTCATGAACGCGAAAAGGACGCAATCGAGGAAGGTCATCCCGATCACCGCCCAAGCGGTGAACGTGCCGTCGCGATTCACGTTCTCCCCCGCAGTGGCGAACGTGATGCCCGCCTTGGCGAGCTCGAGTCGCGCGAGGATGTCCCCCCACTGGTTGATGGAGGAGCCCGGTAACAGACACACCGCGAGCCAGGCCGCGCCGCCGTTGGGCTGCGTGATGCGCACGGCGATGGCGGGTGCGATGCTCATCACGTACACGAAGCTCCCGACGACGGAGGCGGTGATGGATCGCGAAAACGCGCAGCTGATCATGTAGTTCCACAGGATGCACGACGCGATCCACAGGGTATAGAAGATGAGCTGCATCGCCGGGTTGGTGTACTCGAACGGGTACAAGCCGATGACCACCAGCAACACGACGGTACACATGCCCGTCACCCAGTGCGTGAAGAACCACGACATCCAGTACATGTTGCTGGACATGCCCATCATCTGCATGCCCTCGCGCAACCGAAGCTCCTTCTCGACGACGATGGATTTCGAGATGATGACGACGTTGCTGATAAACGCGAGCGTGCCGATGATGGCGAACACGCCGGCGGCGATGATCCCGCCGAGGTTGTAGTCGTACCCGAGCCATGGGTACGGGCGCACGGAGACGTCCACGTTCGCGCTGAAATGCAGCCCCCCATCTTTCGTGTCGATGATGGCCGCCTCCACCGCGTTGGTCACGCGCAGCACGTGCGCGCCCTTCTTCCAGTAGTTGGAGTCGGCTTCCGTGCCCCAGCGCCTGGCGAAGTATTCCCGCGTGAACTCGGCATCCTCCTCGTCCTCGCTGTAGGCGGTGGTGTTCACGGTCAACACGTAGTCCACGATTTTCGAAGCGCCAGTGGCGTCCTCGCTCGAGCCCGCGACGCCGGTCACGAAACCCACCTGCGCCAGCGTCGCCCCGGGGTTGGCGGCGACGTGCGCGCGCGCCGCGTCCGCGTCCGGAACCGCGAGGACGAGGGCTTCGACAACGGCGCCCACGCCGTTGGCGTAACACGTCGCGTCGCGGAGACACGCGTCCGCGCACGCCGCGCTCAAGTCCAGCGCGGAGTTTTGGAAGTCGCTAAAGTCGAACATCGCGCCCAGAATCGCCAACGCCGCCGGGTCTCGCGACCTCATCGTCTCGAGGTTCTCGCCGCAAAACACGCGTTTGGCGAGAAACGCGGCTTCGTACGGCGGTGCGTCCGGCCATTGCGATCGCGCGGCGTCGCAAACTAAGTTGGCGTACGTCTTTCGCGCGATTTCACGGGCTTCGTCCGAGTCGGGGGACACCACGAGCTTATACCCGGTCACGCACTCCACGTCGTCCCAGCTCGTCGCCAGCTGGTACGGCTTCGCGAAGACGTCGTTGTTGCGCGAGTCCTCCACCAACAGCTTCGGCAAGCACAGCAACGCGAGGAAAACGCACGGCAGAACGATCTCCACCCCGGTGCAGCAGCAGAGAACGCCTCGCGTCTTGAGCGTGAAGTTCTTCCGCACGAGCGCGGCGAACTGCGAGCGGGCGCTGTTTTCGTCGCGGCGCGCGCGCGGGAGCGAGAGGCGTCGGTTCCGGCGGAACGGAAAGAGAAAACGGGAGACGCAGTGAGAAGAAGACTTTTCCGAGGCGCGCTCTGCGACTTGGCGATCGTCGATTCGAACGCGGCACACGCCCCCGCCTGCAGCCGCAGGCGGCAAAAAAGCGACACGTGTCCGACAGGGCGGCGGTGGTTCGGCTCGTTGGGTTCGTGGAACGATCGCGTCGGTCCCGGGAGAGTCCGCGCGCGAGACGAGACGCGGGCGCGATCTGCCGGCACGCCGCGCCGCGCGTCCTTCCGCGGAACGTGCTCCCTCGTGGTTCGAGCGCGGCGAACGATGCCGTGTGCAGCTCAGCTCAGTCCACGGAAAAGTTCGGAAAATTCGGGAGACGCGCACGTACCTCACGGGCCCGCGGGCATCGCCCTCGGGGGACATGAAGTTGTCCCGTCTCGGAGGCGCGAGCCGTCCGGACGTCTTGGAAAGGACGCGTGCCGACGCAAACCCAGAGTATGCGCGCGCACTGCGTGTGACGCTCGACGCGTTCGCGGAGGGCTTTTGTTGAACGGAACCTAGTAACGTTATGATTTCAACGATTGATCGAACGACAGGCTCGAACGTCAAACCCCTCCTTCTCGTGCGAAGAACCGTGCCTCCCGATGTCCCGAATGTCGCTCGGCCGAGCGATTCATTCCGCCCTCAAAGTCACATCGCCCGCGCGCTGTCCAGAGTGGACAGAGCGGTCGCGCGACGTCCCGCGACGAGCGACGTCTCGTTTCGCGTTTCTCTCTACGAACGATGAGCCTCGAGGAGGAGACGCATCACGAGCTTCAAAAAGAGGAAGAGCTCCGCGTCGAGGTGGCGCACGGGCGATTCGTGCACGTGACCTTGACGGATGGGACCGCCGAGATCTTCGGCGCGGAGATCGCGCGGGGCGCCGCGGTGAAGCTCCCCGGCGGCAAGCACGCCATCTTCACGTGGTCCGGCGCGTCGTTAACGCTGCGGGGCACCCCCGAGCACTGCTACGCCGCGAGCGAGACACCCATGGTGACCTACGCCAACGTCGAGGGCGTGCTCGAGAAACGGCGCGAGAAGGCGCGCGCGGACCCCACCACCTTCGACGGGCCGAGGGTCGCGCTGGTGGGACCCACGGACGTGGGCAAGAGCTCGTTGTCGAAGATCCTGTGCAACTACGCCGTGCGCAAGGGCTGGCACCCGCTGTTCGTGGACCTGGACCTCGGCCAGAACGGCATCGCGACCCCCGCGACGGTGGGCGCCGTGCCCGTCGATCGCCCGATAGACCCCGCCGAGGGGTTCGCCAGCGCGCGCGATTTGCCGCTGGTGTACTTCCACGGCGACTCCAGCCCGGGGAACAACCCGGACCTGTACGGGCACCTCATCGACAACCTCGCGGCGATGATCGAAACGCGAAACGAGACGAACGCGGACGCGAAGGCGTCGGGTCTCGTGGTCAACACCATGGGCTGGGTGGACGGCGCCGGGTACAAATCGCTGCTTCGCGCGTTGGACGCGCTGCGCGTCACGGACGTGCTCGTCGTCGGGCAGGAGCGTCTGCACGCCGAGTTGAAACGAGACTTTCTCGGGAAAACCGTGCGAGGAGGGTCTGATACGAAGATGAACAGCAAACAACCGATCGAGATTTGGAAACTGCCGAAAAGCGGCGGGGTGGTGGAGCGGTCCCCCGCGTTTCGCCGCGCGTCGCGCGACGCCGCCGTGAAGGCATACTTTTACGGACCGGAGGGCGACTTGGCGCCGTCGTCGACGACGGTGGATTTCGGCAAAGTCTCCGTGTTTAAGATCGGGTCGGGGCCGAGAGCGCCGTCGTCCGCGCTGCCGATCGGGCAGAAGACGTCCGCGGACCCGCTACGCGTCTCCACGGTGGCGCCGTCCATGGGGCTGCTCAACGCCGTGCTGGCGGTGAGCCACGGGAAGACGCAGACGGAGATCTTGAACCAAAACGTCGCCGGGTTCGTCTTCGTCACCGAGGTGGACATGGCCGCCGGGCGGTTCACGTACACGAGCCCGGCGGGGGGGGCGCTGCCCTCGCGCAACCTCATACTGGGGACGCTCAAGTGGATCGAGACGTGACGACGCGAGACGGAGACTCGCGCGCGATGGAAATGATGAGAGGCGGGTACGGTGAGGGTCGAGGTTCGAAGTCGCGCGCGCGCGAAGACGGTTTCGTCATCCCGGGGGATTTTTCACACTAAAAAGAAAGTTCGTCTCCGCGCGCGCGCGCTCTCCTCGTCACTGTCCGAAAAACGCCTTTCCGAACTTCCCGCTGGACGGCTCCTCCCCGAACTCCGACTGGATCTTCGCGCACTTGTTCCGCCCCGAGTCCTCGCGGAAGCACGAGTCGATCGCGGAGACGGCGTTGCTGATTGACGCCTCCTCGCCGTTCTCCTGCCAGTAGAACTTGGTGCCGTACTTGCTCGCCAGCCGCGTCCAGAAGGACGGCGGGACTTCCAGATCGACGTTCGCGCCGACGGAGAAGTTCAGGATGTTCCCTAAACCGGGGTCCGCGACGAACACCACCGTGTCGTCGTCGACGTTCCAGTAGTCCTTCACCGCCAACCCGGGGGTGTTGGGGTACGCCTGCGCCAGAACGCGGAGCTTGATGCCGGTGTCCTTCTCCAGATTCCGAACCTCCGTCGTGAGCCGAGACACCTCGCCCTTCGTCAGATACCCGGCGACGTCCAGAACCTCCACGGCGGGGCCGGGGGGGAGCATCTGCGGGTTGTTCACGCCCTCGAGGCGCGCAGCCGCGGGACCCGCCGCGCAGGAGAGCACCGCCGCGGACGCCGCGAGCGCCACCGAGGCGTCGCGCGCGGTCCGCAGCGCGCGCGCGAGCGCGTTCGGCGTCTCGGCCACGTCAGCGTCGGGACGCGCGGACGCGCGGGGCGCGACGGTGCGGCTGCGACGGGGCGCGACGCGACGCGCGGGCGCGAGCGCGGTGGTAGAGGTGAGCGTGAACGCCATCGTGCGTGTCGAGAGGGTCACGGAAGCACCGTCGACGCGCGTTGGGTGTGCGCACGGTCGACCGCGGGGATCGTCTTTTTCGGATAACACGAATCCTCTTGATGGGTCGACAGTGCGGCAAAAAAGCAAGAACACATCGGCGCGGCGAAAAACGAAACGCCCCTCTCGTGTCCGCGGGCGCGGACGACGTCTTCGAAGCCTTCGCCGCGAGACGCGCACTGCACTACACGCGCGAACTACGCCACTGCGGTCTCGCCGAGCACCTCCTGTGTATCGTCGGAGAAGTCGTATTTCCGGTACGCCTCGAGCAAAAGCGCGCGCGCGGGCACGCGCGCGCGCAGTCGCATGCACGCCAGAAACGACCCGCTCAGCTTTCGGTGCAGCGAGTACGCCTCCGCCGGCGGCGGCGTCAAGCGGTGCTTCAACATCACTTTACCCAGCCCGGCGACGCGCCGGGTCATGTCCCGATTCTTCGCGAAATCGTACACGACGGGCGCGTCGGATGTCGAGAGCGGTTCCGACGCGTCGGCTTGAAACGGCCGCCCGACTTGGAACCCGGCTTCGACGTGCGCGTCGACGAGCACCGCCGCTTCTTCCCCCGTCAAGAACCCCAGATTGATCGAGCTTCGAATCACGCCCTCGCGGTCGCGCTCGGCACACGCCACGACCATGCGCAAGTACTCGTCCACGAACGGTTTCGGGTACGCCTTGGCGGCGCCGAAGTCGATCATCGTCAGCGCGCGCGACTCGGGACAGAATAGAAAGTTGGCGAAGTTGGGGTCGCTCTGCATGAACCGAAACTCGAACAGCTCGCGCAGCGTCGCGCGCAGCAGTTGCGTCCCGACGTAGTCCCGCTCCGCCTGAGACAAAGACTCGACCTTATCGATGGCCATGCCCGGCGCGAACGTCGTGGTCAACACGCCCCGGGAGGACAACTCGGGGATGGTCCGCGGCGCGGTCCAGGCCGGATCGTCCGCTAAGAGCGCGCGCATCTTTTCCTGGCTCGCCAGCTCGTACTCGTAGTCGCACTCCAGCGCGAGCTCTTCCTTGGCGGTGGCCACGGCGTGCTCCACGTACAGCCCGCGCGGAAGCAGGTCGGTCATCGAAACCAGTCGCACGAGGTTATCGATGTCGCTGTGGATCGAACGCGCCACCCCGGGGTACTGGATCTTCATGCACACCTCCAGATCCTCGAACGCGTCGGAATCCGACGCGTCATCAAATCCGCCCTTCGCGTCCTCGGCGCGCGTAAAAGTCTTCGCGCGGCTTTTTCGTCGCCGCACCGTCGCGCGGTGCACCTGCCCTATGCTCGCCGCGGCTAACGGTTCGCTCGAGAAGCGAAGCACTTCCACGTTACCGCCTTCTTTTATCGTGCCGTTCGGCGCGCGCCAGTTCTTCCCCAAGTGCGCCTCCAGCGCGTCCATCAGCTGGGCCGCAGGCATGACGTCGGCGCCTTCCCGGACGCGTTCGAGCGCGCGCGCGATGGCGGGCGGAACCACGGACTCGTCCTGGATGGACAGCATCTGCCCCAGCTTGAGCGCGGCGCCGCGCATGCGGCACAGCGCCACCGCCAGGCGCTCGGCGTTGGCCTCAGTCAGGAACACGCTGTCGCCGGCGAGCAGCGGCGGCGAGGACGCGGAAGTCGCGTCCTCCGCGACGGCGACGCGCGGGGACGACGTCTTGCTCTTGGCGTCGAAAAATTTTTCGTGCGAGATCCTCGAGGCGTCGGCGCCGCGCCACGCGCGTCGCGCGGACTCAGCCACGGTCCCCGCGGCGAGGCCGGCGGCGAGTCGCCCGAATCCAATCACGCGCGCGATCGGGGAGGACGGCACGGCCACCTCCCTGCGACGCACGTTCGTTTTGCGCGTCGCGTCGCTCGACGACGACGCGTTCGCGTCGTTCGCGTTCGCGCGCGTCGACGCCGGCGCGGTCCCACTCGCGTCGTCCGCGCGCTCGCGCGCCGTACTCGCGTCCCTCGCGTCCGTCGTCGCGTCGGAAACGAAAGACATCTCCCGCGGAGCCGAGTCCGTCGCGTCGCGCGACCCCGACGTCGACGAAGCGTCGTCTCGGCGCGTCTTTGCGGCGGCTTGCCCCGCGACGGGCGCCGCGCGCCTCGCGACGCCTCCGGTGAGCACCATCTCCGCGACCGCGGCAAACTCCTTGGACGCCAGAGGACCTCGCGTCGCGGCGGCGCTCAGGGCCACACCGAGCGCGCCGCGCGCGAGCTGCGCCAGCGCGGAAGCGCGGTCCGACATCGCGCGTGGTGGCTCGCGCGTCGCGCGCGCCGAGGCGACTCGCGTGGACGGAGCGTCATCGCGACAAGTGTACAAGGTGGACTTACGCCACACGCTCGCTGGACCGTGCAAACTTTTACTTTCGTAGGAGACTGTTTGCCTGTGGTAGGACGGGTCGTACATCTACTACAGAGAGCTACAGAAACTCACTCCTTCGCCGCCGCGCGCGTCGCGACGGGCTCGCCCTCGTACGGCCTGAGTTTGTGGCACGGCACGCCCGCCGCGTCCACGTCCCGCGCGGTCTCGCACAGCGCGTTGCACCCGAACGTCAGCGCCTCGTCCGTCTCGATCGGCGGCGGCGTCTTCCCGAAGTAGAAGTCGCAGGATTTGTCCTCGAAGTTGGGCGCGATGGTGAGCGGCAGCCCGAAGACGTCGCCGAAGAAATCCTGCGTGGCCGTCTTGCACATGTTCGCGCACATCGCCGTGCAGCCCGACTCCTGGAGCCAGCGGCACTTCTTTATGTGCACCTGGGACTCGATGAGCTCGTTCAGGTCGTTGCTCGTCGTCGCCCGGACCTCCATCGGCCCGACCATCCACGCGAAGACGATCTTCGTGATGTGCGCGTTGAGCTCGAGCGAAAACTTGGTCGTCGGGAACAGCTTTCGGAACACGGCGTCGCCGCCCGGAGGCATTAGGCTGGTCATGATGTCAAACGTGATGTCTCGCTGACCGGCGAAGTCTCTTCCGCGCATCTGCAGGAAGCACAGCGCGATGAACTCGTCGTAAGACACGTTTTCGGGGGGAGGGACGTCGATGGCGGCGGCGATCTTTCGCGAGAACCACGCCATCAACGCCAAGTCCAGTGGGCTGTCCTCGTACGTGACTTTCGCCGTGGCGTTCCCCCAGTCGTCCGGGAACTCCGCGGACGCCAGGTTGAAGAAGGAGTACGGCTCCGTGAACCCCGGCCGCGGGGGCTCGATCGAGGCGGATCCCGCCCCGGCGGACGAAGAAGCGCGCGTCTCGACGCCGCGACGAGCCACCGACGCGGTCTCCGCCGGGTCTCGGCATGTCGCGCGCCATGTGGACGTCAGTCGTTTCGACGCGTGGCGCGTGGGCTCGCGCGAGGACGAAGCCGCGGCACGGGCGGAGGAGCCGATACCCCGCGATGTTCCGCGCGCGTCGCCGCGAGCGTCGCGGACGGCCGGCGTGACCGGCGTCGAGGCCATCACGAACGCCATGCCCACGCCCGGGTGCGACGCGGTATGACCGTGATGCGCTGGCGAGTCCTTCGTATTTTATGCACGCACGTGAGCGGATTTTTCCGGCCCGCAAGCGGTGAGTGGGAAAGCAGCCTCCCTTCTACGCCGCCGCATTCGCACCTCCACTCCGTCACGCGCCGAGGCCACCCCCCGGCGCCTCTCTCGCGTCGTCGCCGAGACACGCGCTCGCGTGTTTCCTCGACCGCTCGGCCGCATCGAGCGTCGGACGCGCCCTCCCCGCGCGCGCGCTTCGCACGCCGCCGCCCTCCTCTCGAACGTTTTCGCCGCCGCCCGCTGTTTCCGAGACGATGGGCAAGATTCAGCGTTCGGTGATGCCCAAGGGCGGCAGACGCGGGTCGACGGGCTTGAAAGGCAAGATCCACCGCTCGGTGTCGCGCGTTCCGGTGAAGAAGACCATCGTTCGCGACCGGTCGCGGGACTACCACGGCGTGGATAAGCTCGAGCGGCAGGTGCGCGCGCTCGAGGAGGAGGAGGCGGGCGGATGGCAGGGCCTCTCGAAGTTGGCGGTCAAGGCCAAAGTGAAGGATCTGAAAAACGCGCGCGCCAAGCTCATGATCAAAGACGTGAAGCACGACCGGTGAGTGGTAAAAGCGAAGCCGGGGGGGTCGTCTTTGAGCCGACGCGCGCGCGTGATGTGCGTCGCGCGGCGTGACGGATCAGGAGTGTGGATAATGCTTGTGGTATACAAATCGCGAGAAAACCTTCGGTAGAGCGGAACTCGTTTGGGCTAGAGAAAATACGGCACGCTCGCTCTCGGCGCCATCATCGTGGCGTTTTCGGGCGTCTCGGTGAAGTACTTCACCGTGCGCTCGCCGCTTTCGTCGATCGCCAGCACGGAGGCGACGTTCCCGCACCGGTAGCAGTAGTTGGGCGCGGACCACACCGTGACGAGCGACTTCTCCGGGAACATGTACTTCAGCCCTTCCTGCACCAGCTGATGCGCGCGGCAGATGAGCTTCAACCCGTTGATCTCGTTGAACTCGCTCGTGACGCGCCGGCCGAAGAGCCACCCCGCGCCTCGCGGCGACACCGCCCACGTCTCTATGTCCTCCGGGTCGGACCACATCATGTCGCAGAACGGGCCTTCGTGCGGGATCTCGCACAGACGGTCGATCGTCCGGATCTGGTCCAGCGACCGAATGTCCGGTGATAAACCGCCGTGCACGCAGAGCGTCTCGCCGTCCACGAGCGCGCTCGTGGTGAGGTAATCGAAGACGTCGGCGCACCACCGCCACGCGTTGGCGTTGCCGTACTTGCGCTGGCACTCGTCGTAGAAGCCGTACACCTGCGTGATTTGGCGCGACTCGTGGTTGCCTCGCAGCAGCGTCACGCACTGCGGCCACCGCGCTTTCAGCAAAAGCAGAAGCGTGAAGCTCTCCAGGGAGTTGTACCCGCGATCGACGAAATCGCCCATGAAGATGTAGTTGGTGTCCGGGACGTCCCCGCCCGTCTCGAAGAGCTTTAACAGGTCATGAAACTGACCGTGGATATCCCCGCACACGGTCACGGGCGAGCACACCGGCTGAACGTTGCTCTCCTCCACGAGAACCTCCTTGACGTACCCGCACAGAGACTCGAGCTCGCTCTCCTCCAAAGGTTCGCAGCGCTTGATCTGTCGGTTTTTTCGGGTTTGGTGTTTTCGTGCATTCGCACGCGACGCGAGGAAGCGCGCGGGACGCGTGGAGGTGAGCGACGCGCGTCGACGGGGGAAAGGTCGGGCGTCCCGACGGCGCGCTGACGCGAACGCGCGGACGCGCGACCGCGCGGACGCGCGCCGGGAAGCGCGCTCGCGGTGCCCCTGCGGGATCTCCGCAGATCCGCGACGCGTCGACGAGAAAGACGCGCGCAACGGGTGTTTGGACTTTGGCGTCGACGCCGCGTCGACGCTCAGGCGCAGCCAGGCGTGGCCGCGCGCGTACCTTTTCGATCCACGCGTCGAGATCCAAACCCTTCCCCATGACCGCCCGTGCGCGTCTCGCGACGACTCGGGTCACGCGAGCGCGAGTGGGTCCCGACCGCGCGAGTGGTTCTGCGGCCGCGGCTCGTTAGCGCGTGACGAGCCGCCTCTTTTGCGCTTTCAGATGGCCCTCGCACGACGGTCAGCCTACATTTGTATCGGTCAGCAGACGGTCAATTTGTGATTTACGACGACGATTTCGACCGGCGACGCGGAGGGGAAACGCGCACGCGACGCGCGCGAACAACGCGTCGAGAACACGGACACTACATACACGCATCACTACCCGACCCTGTACGCGAGCACGGTGAGGTAGTTTCCCTCCGGATACCCCGGGTCGAGCGGCTGATCCGCGCCGGCGCCTCTCGGCGCGCCGAGCGCGGTCACCGTGACGCCGGCGCTCGCCGCCGCCGCGACGACGACGTCCGCGAGTAAACCGTTTTGCGTGACCGCTCCGGAGCACGAACACGTGAGCAACAGCCCCCCGGACTTTAACAGCGTCATGGCGCGCTTGTTCAGCCCCACGTATTTCGGTAACGCGCGCGCGAGGCTCTTCGCGCTGGGCGCGAGTTTCGGCGGGTCGAGGACGATGACGTCGTACGTGCCGGCTTCGCCGTTCTCGATCAAACGCTCGAGGTGCTTGAACGCCTCCGCCTTGACGAACCAGCAGTTGGAAGAGACGCCGTTGCGCTTGGCGTTCCTGGTCGCGATATCGAGCGCGGGTTGCGAGCTGTCCACGCCGACAACCTCCGTCGCCCCCGCAAGCGCGGCGTTGATCGCGAAGCCTCCGGTGTACGTGCACACGTCGAGCACTTTGCGCTTTCCCGCGGCCCACGCGCGCGTCAAAAGACGGTTCTCGCGCTGGTCGACGTAAAAGCCCGTCTTGTGTCCCAGCGCGAGGTCCACCTCGTACGCCACGCCGTGCTCGAGCACGACGAGCGGCGCGCCGGCCGGCAACGTCGTCGGCGCACCGGTTTTCGCGTCAAAAACCTTCGTGGCGTATTCGTCGAGTGACGCCGCCGCGGGCGCGGCGTCGGCGTCGGCGTCGGCGTCGGCGTCGGCGTCGGCGTCTGCGTCGGCGTCGGCCGCCGCCTCCTCGGGATCGCCGTCCTCAGTTCGTCCCGACGCCTTCCACTTCGCGGTTCCCGTCTCCAGCGCGAGCATCTTCTCGTCGACGCGCCACACGACGACGTCGACGTGCGCCTCCACACCGAGCGCCCGCACGATCTCGGACTGGTACCTCTGCGTCCACGCCGACGACGACGACACCGTCGCGTAACAGACGCGCGTCTCGCAATCGCGGTACACGTCCACGCACGCGCCGCTCAGACGGTCGCCCTCCGCGTTCACCAGACGATACGTCGTCGTTTTGTCGTTCGTTTTGTCGACGTTCAAAACGTCTCGTCGGAGTTCGAACGCCTCACGCACGCGTCGCGCGACGATCGCGCTGACGTCGCAGCGCACGGCGCTCGTTTTTCTCTCGCCCGTCGCCGGAACGACCTCGACTTCCCACGCCATTTCCAGGACGCGCACGCGGTACATGGAGTGCGGGTTGTACGTGCCCCAGCCGACGACCGCGTTCGCGTGGTCCACCACGATGACCGGGTCCGCGAGCTGCGGGTCGCCGACCACGGCGCTCACCGCGCCGCCGTACACGATGGGCGCGCCATCCAGGAACAAGTTGGCTTTGCCCTTGGCGAGGACGCACATCGGCGCCGCGCGCGCATCCACCAGCGCCTGCAGCGCGTCGATGGAGGCGCGCTGCGCGTCGCTGAACTGCCGCGGGCGGCGCTTGACCTGCGCGACGTCGGATGCGCGGGAAGCGCCGCGGCCGCCGCGGCCACCGCGGCCGCCGCGGCCGCCGCGACCGCCGCGACCGCCGCCGCCGCGTCTCGGCGCGCCCCGAGCGGGCGCGGGGGGCGCCTCCGCCGACGCGAAGCCAGCCGCCGAACGCACGAAGCGCGCGTTCGGCGAGTGATGGTTCGTCGCGCGGCGGGCCGCGGGGAGCGCCACGAGGCGCGTCGCCGCGACCAGCGCGCGGGAGGCGAGCAGTGCGGTCGACATGTGCGCCCGAAAAGGCTTCGGGGGTGTTCGTGAGTGACACACGCGGGCGTGACCGGGACAATGAGGCCGGGGGCAGAGCGGGCGTTTTCGGTGTGCCCGGGCGCCCGCGGAACTGTCGGCGGTCGCCGTTCCGCCCCGTCATCAGGCAAGCCGACGAGGTTTTCCGTGTTGAAAATCGTCGGTCGCGCCGCCGCGCGAACACTTTCCCACGCGCAGCGCGGTCGCCGCGCGGGACAGTCACGCGCTCGGTCACTCGAGCGCACGCGGTCGTGCTCCACGGCTGTCGGCACGAACGAAAGGTGGGGGCGCGCGAAGGGTCACCCTCGGTGGACGAAACAGACCCCACGACTCGAGCGCAGCGATTTTCGCGTCGCGCCTCGTGGAACTACTCAGTCGAAACGATGAAGATCACCGGGCGAAAATCCCCGGGCAATGCGGCGGAGAGCGCCAGCCTTCGCGGGCAGGACCTTCGGTCGGGCGCTCGGCAACGAGCGCCGCGGAGCAGCTCGCCATAGCACAGTCATGTGACCAGCGGGGAAACAACCCGCCAACTCAACGGGGTTTACTCTCGACGCTGACCTCCACACCATAACCCAAAAAAACCACAGGCACGCGTCGAGGAACGCGGCGTTCGGCGCGCCGAACTTGAGGCGCGGATCGCCGAACCGGACGCGGACCGGAGAGCGTCGAGAGCGTCTGGGAAAAGGCGTTCGTCCATCTCTCGAAAAAAACGCGCTTTTTGTCTCATCTTTTTCCGTCGTCGCCGCCGTCGTCGACGGCTTCGCCGTCCTCCGGATCTTCGCCGCCCTTCTCCTTCTCCTCCTCCGCGCCGTCGTCGACGACCCCGGCGAGGCGCTTTTCCCGCGCCTCGGCCAACGCGTCGCGGAGCGCGGCCACCTCCTCGGGCACGTCCTCGACGTTCAGCTCCGCGCACAGCGTCTCCACCCTGCGGCAGTACGCCGACGCCCTCTGCTCCAAGGGGCACCGGTCCCAACGCGGGTCGGACGCGAGCGGCGCGAAGGCGCGCGCCGCCGCGAACGACGCGAGCGGGTTCTTTTTTTTTTCGCCGTCGCCGGAGCGCCCGTCGCCGTCGGCGTCCTCGTCGGCGTCCTCATCGCACGACTGACGCTCGAAATCCTCCGCGCCGCGCGCGTCGAGCTTCTCGTCGAGAAGCGCCGCGACGTCCGCGACGCGCGCGCGGATCGCGCGCGCGACGTGCGCTTCGAAGAGCGCGCGCATGTCGGCATCCTCGAACGCGCCGGGAACCGCCGTCGCTCTTCCTTGCGCGTCGGCGCGTAACAAGAGCCGCGCGTCGTCGTACGCGGGCGGCGCCGACGCCGCGAGGTCCCACTTCTTCTCCGACTCCGCCAGAAGCGTTTCGAAATTCGCCACCGCCACCTCACGCGCGTTTCGAGCGCGCAGTCTCGCGACGTTCGCGTCCGCGAGCTCGCGCGAGCGGTGCGCTCGCGCGAGAGCCTCCTTCCGCGCGCGCGAGGACGCGGCGCGCGCGGCGGCGGCGCCGCCGGCGGCGTTCTTCTTTTTGTCCGCGGCGGCGTCGCCGGCGTCGCGCGCGTGGCGCTCGAAGAGACGCCGCCGCTCGGCGTGGGTCCGCACCGCCTTGAACCGCGGGTCGCCCGATATCTCGCGCGCTTTCCTGTCCCAACGCGAGGTCGCGTCCACGCCCTTCTCGGTCAGGAGCTCGCGGAACTCGCGCGCCGCGCGCTCCGCGTCGGATTCCGTCGGCGCCGTCGCCAGTTCCTCCGTCTCCGGATCTTCGACCGCGTCATCAATCTCGTACGCGTCCGGGTCGAACTCGACGTAGAGCTCTTCGTCATCCTCGACGGTTTCGTCGTGCTTCTTCAGCGTCTCTTCGTGCTTAGTGTCGGTAGTGAGCTCCGGGGAAGGCGCGACAAACGCGCGTTCCCGCGTCCTTTCAGTCGCCGCTCTCCGCGAACGCGTCGGATCCGCCCGCGTCGCCGCCTCTTCGCGCGCCTCCGCGCCCTCCTCGAGACGCCCCGGCGCCGGCGCCTCTTCTCGCGCGCGTTTCCGTGTCGTTTCAGTCGCGTCTCGTCGCGGTGCCTGGCCCGGAGCTCTCTGCGGAGCTCGCCGTCGCCTCGCCTCGAGAACCGCAGGCGGCGGCGCCCAGACGACGGCTCTCGTTGCCGCGTCGTGGAAGTACGAGGGCTTGCCGGGCTGCGTCACCTCGTACCACGTCGTGCCGGGGACGGGGATCTGCGTCACGGACGACGGCGCGGACGCGGCGCTCGGTGCCACGCCGACAGAGCCAGGCGCGTGAGACGTTCCGCTAAGTGGCCCCGGATCGACGTAGTCCGGCGGACGCGTCCACGTCGTCACGTTCGTCGCGGCGTTGTGGTAGTACACGTGCTTCCCGTCCGCCGTGCGAAGCGCCCGCCACTGCCCGACCGGTCGCGGCGCGTACGACGCCATCGGCGCCTGGTGCCGCGTCTGCGTCGCCATCGTCGCGGGGAGGCGGCCGCCACCGATGGGCGCGCCCCCGGGAGGACAGACCCGTCGGTCGTTCATCGACCCTCCAGGTCTGCGCGGGTGGAGGCCGAGGACGCGGTGAAGAAGGAATCTCCCGGCAACGCCGTCGACGGCGTTTTCGGACGCACTCGCGCGAATAATTTACGAGCACGAGCCATTTAGGTCTCTGCGGTCAGAACGCGTCACGCGCGCTGGTTCTCGCCCGGAACGCGCGACACGGTACGCGTTTGGACATCCCCACGTCGCACGCGACAGAACCTCCGTACCCCCGATAATGCGCGAACCCGCGTGTCTGCCCGGTGATGCAACGACGACTCCTCGAGCGATTCTTCGGAACGACCGGCGCGTCGTTTCCTCAGTACTGATTGCCACGCTCGCGAAGCGCGTCCGGTCGAACTGAAGCCGGAACGACTCGTTCTGTTTCGAAAGAACGGCTCGAACACGCGTGAGCGCGGTGGTGGGAAACACGGGAACGGCGCTGTTGACGCCTTACATGAGAGTTGTATTATGAGAGCTGAGGGCAGCACCCGGCTTCGCGTCACATCGGGGACCAACCATCATCAACATCATCGCCATGATGTGGTTACTCAGCCAGCGGCGCCGATTCCGACTGACGCGTCGCGCCCTCCACTCGTTTCTTCTGTCCTCCGCAGGCGCTCTGGGGCTCTGAAGTGGCGTTCAGCGACGCAGACGCGCGTAGCCACCTTGTAAGTAACGCTCGGGAGTGTGTGTATAGCGTCACTAAAACGCGCGTCGCCGCGGAGACGCGCGCTCCTCGCGCAGTCGCGCCGCTTCGCGAACTGAAGAAACTGTATGTATGACTGCCTTTTTGAAAACTTGGCACGTCCTCAGTGACGTGTGAGATCGCACTCCTCTCCCGCGCGCGTGTCGCCGCGTCGGCCGCCGCCATGGACGAGGTTCCCGGCATGACTCAGGTGCTTGGGGGCGAGCGCATCCCCCTCGACGGCGCGAGCGTCGTGAAGTACGCCAACACCGACCAGGGCGAAGGGCCGCGCAAGTGCTACGGCGACCTCGAGAGCTCCTTCGGTGGCATCTACGAAGGGTTCATCGAGCTCGCCGCGCAGCTTGCGAAGGAAGAGGGCAACGACGCCGAGATCGACAAGCTGAAGCGCGCGCTGCCAACGCTCGTGGCGGCGCAGAGCGCGAACAAGGCCCGCCTGTATGCGATACAGGCATTCGCGGACTCGTACCAGTGCACCACCGAGAAAACCGACTTCAAGGAAGCGCTCCAGGCGTTGGCGGCGACGGCGACGCGAAGGCCGGACGTCGGCGGCGACCCCGACCGCGCGGTGGCTCGGTTCGAGCGCGCCATCGAAGACGCGCGAAACACGCGCGAGGGCATCGACGACGAGGACGCGGACCTGGTGGTGACGCAGGCGGGAGGCGCTGGCGGATACCAGCCCCCCAACTCGAAGTGCCCCATCACCGGCACTCCGGTGGAGGCAATTGAGGATCCGGTGGAGGACGAGAAGGGGTACGTCTACGAGCGGTTCGCCATCGAGCAGTACGTCGGCGCGGGCGCGCGCGACTGCCCGCAGTCCGGGACGTCGCACAAGATCTCGATCGTTTCTTTGAAGCCGGCGAAAGAGTTCACGCGCTGGAAGAAAGTCAAGGCGCGGCTCGCGGCGCGGCGGCGCGGCGAAGGCGGCGAAGGCGGCGACTCCGACGTCGACGTCGTGTCGCCGTGAGCGCGCTGCGCGGTTTTTTTTTAGTGAATCGTCATTCTTAGCGAGTCGTTCGCGAAACGTCTTTTCGATGTGTGACACTACATACCGTAGGTCGTTTTTGGACACGACGCCGCTCTCGACGCGTCCGCCCTGCGGTGGGGTGGTCTTTTACACAGCCTCAATACAACCCGATGATTTTCCACCACGTCCCTCCGACGACGCCCCAGATGAGGATGTTCACGACGCCGAGGATCCCGCCGAGCTTGAACGTCGTCGGCAGGTCGACGAACCCCGCGCCGAAGTACACCGCGCCTTGTCCCGAGGCGTAGTGCGTGATGGCACCGAACAGGTTGGTGTGGAACGCCATCGTGAGGCCGGCGAGCAACGGCGGCGCGCCGGACGCGATCATCATCGCCATGAACGCGGTGGAGAGCGCCGCGACTTGCGCGGTTTGCGACGCGAACAAGTAGTGGATCCCGAAGTAACACGCGTGCAGCAGCACGAACGTCTGTTGCCATCCCAACGCCGTCTTCGCGAGCGCGCCGGCGACGGTGTCGGACAAGAACGCGATGAAACCCAGCTGATTGAGCTGCGCGGACATGCCGATGAGCACGGCGAACCACAGGAGGGTGTCCCAGGCGCCCTTCTCGTTCAGGCAATCCGCCCACGTGATCACCCCGGTGAAGAGCTGCAAGCTCATCCCGAGCATGGCGGCGGTCACGGAGGACATGCCGATCTTGTCGCCGAAGATCCACAGCAGCACGGTAAGACCCATCGTGACGACCACCATGGTCTCGTCCTGCGACAGCGGGCCGAGCTTCTCGAGCTTCTCCGCCGCCTTGACGGGCGCCTCCGGGGTGTCCTGGATCTCCGGCGGCATCAGCTTGAACACGAGCAGGGGCGTGACGGCGAGACCGACGATGGCGGGGACGCACGCGGCTTTGAACCACGTCAGCCACGGGGACGCCACGACGATGCCCAGGCTCGCCGCGAGCTTCAGCGACAGCAGGTTCTGCGCCGCCGCTGTCATGCACATCGCGGAGGAGTGCCCCGACGACTGCAGCTGCGTCTGAATCAGGAACGCGCCGAGTTTGTTGGCGGTGGGCCCGGGCTCGGATCCCGCGTTCTTTGCGAGCGATTTTATGATCGGCAGGTACACCCCGCCCGCGCGCGCGGTCGTGGACGGCATCGCCGGCGCGAGCAGCGCCTCGGAGATGCTCAGCCCGTACGACAACCCGAGCGTGCTCTTGCCCATCGTCTTCACGAAGAACGTCGCGACGCGGTCGCCCAGCCCGGTCTGCACGAACCCCTTGGCGAAGAAAAACGCGAGCACGATGAGCCAGATGACGTCGTTGGTCATCGCCGAGAATGCTTGCTGGAAAGTGAGCGTCTTCGTGACCACCGTCGTGCTCAGCCCGATGAACGCCCAAGCGCCGACCGGCAGGGGCGTCAGCACCAACCCAGTGATGGTGCTCAGGAAGATGGCGAGAAGCGTCCACGCCTGCGGCGCCACGGCGGCGGGGCACGGCAGCAGGAAACGCACCGCGAGACCGACGCCGATTGAAAGCGCGGCCGCGCGCAGCTTGGCGCCCTTCCACTCGAACGCCGACTCGGAGGGGGGCGCCGCGCCCAGGTCCGCCGCGGAGAAGGTCACGGCGTTGCTGGCGGTGGCGGTCGTGGCCACCGCGCGGCGCACGCGCGCGGTCCGCGCCGCGGCGCGGACCGCCCCCGCGGAGCCCAGCGACGTGGTGCGGAAAGACAGCGCGGGGGACTTGGCGGGCGCGACGCGTGCGGTCGCGACGCCGGTACCGGCGCGCGCGGGCGCGCGGGGGGCGCGGGAGGTTCCCGCGACGACGGCGGGTCGGGCGTGAACGGTGAACATCTCGTGATTGGGTGCGCACGGGTGTGAGACGCGCCCGACGGTTGTAGGTTTTGAAGCGAAGCATCGCGCGCGTCGGAAAAGCAGGTGCAGAGCGCCACATCAGCAGAAAGCGGATGATTACAATAGACTGTATCGCCATACGAAACGACGTTTCTCGAAAAAAGGCGCGAGTCGACGAGAAACGGCTTTTTTCGAGTTTCATTTCTTCGTCGCGAAACGACGGATCGACGGGAACGCGGCTACCTACGTACAGTACATAAAAACCGCGCGCGCGCCTCCGAACACTCCACACTCCCCTTCGTTCGTTCGTCCCCGCAGGGTGCGACTGCGACCTCACTCGATCTCCAGCGGCGCGACCACAGAAGCGTTCTCGGTCTCACCACACGCGGGGGCGACTTTCAGGACGTGCGCGTCGATGAACCGCTTGAACCGCCGCGCGTACTTTTCGGGGGGTTGGCACGAGATGTCCGCGCCGCACATCAGCGTCCCGAAACACAGATTCTCCGCCGCCTTCGCCGGGCCGTACTGCGTCAGGATGTCGATGATGCCGAGGTACGCCAACCCGAACGGGGTCTCCAGCGCGCGGAGCTGGAACTGCAGCCGAGTGTCGTCCGCCGCGGGCTCGGCGAAAGGGCCGGCGAGAACGCGCGCGCCCTCGGTAGGTTCCGGTTCCTTCTCGGCGACGCCGAGACCTTCTCCGGCGATCGCGTCGTCGCCTTCTCTCGTCGCGCGCGCCGGCGTCGTCGGCGGCGGACTCTCCGCGTCGGAAAAGCGCGCCGAAGCCAAAGGCCCGGCGTCGCCGCCGTTCGAGCCCCCGAGCGACCCGTACCCCGGTCGTCGCCGACGGCGGCTGGGAGAGTGCGAAGCGCCGGTCTCCTCGCCGCTCGTCGCGCCCGCGCGCTCGTCGCCGCCGCCGGCGAAACGCGCGCTCGTTTTCGCGGTTTCGTCGGCGCAATCCGCTTTCGCGTCCCCGGTGGCGGCGGCCAGCGGCGCGCCGTCTCCCTCGGCGTCGTCGTCGTAGAAGTGCAGCCCGACCATCATGGAGTAGTCGATGAGCCGGTTCCGCTCCATGAACGCGACGTCCGTCGCGATGGCGGCTTTCACCTCCTCCGCCATCGGGTTTTGCACCGCGAGCGCCGACTCGAGGAAATCCAGATCCTTCAAAACCGCAGCGTCGCCCTTGGCTTTCTCCCGCCGCGACGCGCGGCGGCCTTTCGTGCTGCCCTTCAAGTCGAACCGTCGCGAAATCGCGTGCATGGTGGCGAACCAGTAGTTCATGATGATGAAGTGCGCGCTTCGGCTGCCCACCTCGATGGTGTACAGGCCGTAGTACTGGGGCAGCAGCGACGCGTCGCGGTGCCGCACGGCGTGCCCGGAGTACTCGCCCAGGATGTCCAGCAGCACGTCGCGCTCCTTCGCCGTGCACGTCTTCACCAAGAAACGGCTGTCCTTGGAGCAGAAGAACCAGGAGGAGGACTTCCCAGAAGCGCTCGCGCTGCTGATCACCCGCAGCGAGGTCTGCGACGGCAGAAACACGTCCGCGCGCAGCGCGACGTCGTCGGCGTCGGCGTCAGCGTCGCGCCCGTGGCGCTCGGAAACCGAAAACGCGACGTCCTGCGACACGACCGAGAACCGCTCCGAGGGTTCGGCGCCGCCGTCGGTCCTCGCGCGACCGCGTTTGGAAAAGACAGACCGCGCCTCTTCTTCGTCTTCTTCTCCGGCGAAATCCCCCGTCACGCCCCCGCTCCGTCGCCTCGCGTGTCGCGCGTCGCCCTCCTCATCCTCCTCCGAGAGGCCCTCCGAGCCGACGCCCTCGAAACGCTCGCCCTCGTCCGTCGCGGACAGCGCCCCCGCGCCCTCCGAGGACCCCGCGGAGAACTCGCGCGCGTGTCGCGCGTGTCGCGGGCTCGAGACGACGTCTCTCGACGGAGGGTCCTGCTCTCCGGAATCGACGCGGTCGTCTGCGTCGTGACTCGCGACGCCGCGCTGGAGTGCGTCCCCCCCGTCTCGCCTCGCGACGATCGCCGCGTCTCGCGAGACTCGCATCTCGAGCGCGAAGGACTCGGCGTACTTCGGCAGGGACAAACCCCACGCGCTTCGCACGCGCTCGAACCGCGACGGGGCGTGCGTCACGAACCGGAACGACGGCAACTTCGTGCCGTCGTCCACGTTCGACGCCTTCACCACCAGCGTCTTCGCCGCGTCCGTCTCGGCGAGGGCGACGTCCGAAACCGCCGCGAACGACGCCGCGCTCTTCTGGTTCCGCAGCGAAGTCGTCAGACCGAGCTGCAAGCACAGCGCGAGCTGCGTCGTCGTCTGCTCCTTCGCGGAAACCGCACTGCCCATCGTGTTCGCCGCGTGCACCAGACGCTTCAGACGCCGCCGCGCTTTCTTCGCGCGGCGCTTATCGCGTTTCTTCTCGCGCTTCGCGAGATGGCCGCCGCGGTCCGCGCCCGAGGCGGCGACGCCGTCGTCGTCCAAGCTCTTCTCGTCCAAGCTCGCGCCGCGAGATCTGTCTCGCGTCGCGCCGCCGTCGTCGTCTCCTCCGCCGCGCCTGTCTTTGCGCACGCTGAACGTCAGATTCTTCAAAAACGCCGCGGGGCTTCGAATCGCCGCCGCGAACGCGCCGGACGCGTCCGAGGACCGCGGCGAGCGCGTCGGGCTCTCCGCCGGCGTCGCGAACGCGTTTTTCGAATCGTCCCCGCGGCTTCCGCCCCGCCTCTCACGCTCATCCCCGGAGACGTCCTCCTCCGTGATCTCGTCGAACTGAGGCCGTCGGTGCCTCCTCGCGCGGTCCGCGCGTGACTCCCCGTGGTCCTCGTCGTCCGCCTCGTCCCCGTGCTCGTCGCGCGGCGCGTCCTCCGAGTCGTCCGACGCGTCGCCAATCCCGCCCCGCGCCACCGCCGTCTCGCCGTCGCGCTCGTCGCGGAGCTCCAGGTCGACGTCCTCGACGGACGCCGGCTCGGGGTCGCGCGAGGGCGTCGACGCCGCGCCCGCCGCGCCCGCGTGGTCCGCTGATCCGACAGCCTCCAGCTCGAGCGACAGGTGGACCTCGGCGGGGTGCGGATCCGCCTGCCGCACGTCGATTGGCGCCAAAGTCCGCGTGACCACGTCGGAGGGCTCGACGGTCTCGGCATCGAGCGTCTCGACGGGTTCCCCCGCCTCCGCCGACGCGTCAGCCGCCGGCTTCTTCTTCTTCTTTCGCGCCATCACGTGGCGGTCGCCCGCGGCAATGCGGGCGTAAAGGGCGTGAAGGCCGTAATAAAGGGCGGCCGGGAAAAAGTCCGCGTGCGAGGAGAGCGAAGAAAGACCAGACGTACGTGCGCGCCGCAGCAGCGCGAGATCCCGCTGAACCCTTGAAGTGCGGTTTACAACGCACAACTCCCGGGGACCGTTGTCGCGTTTGGCGTTTCTTGTTCTCGGATCGGACGCGGGGTCCCCGCACAACTCGCCGCCCCGTCTGAGCACCCGCGCGCGCACCGACTCGGCGCGGCGGAGGATGGCTTCCGAGCCCTCCCTCCGCTCTTCGGGGATGGTGGGCAAGAAAGAGCTGCTCGGTTGGGTGTCAGACACGTGCGGCCGATCCGTGGAGTCCTTCTCGCAGCTCAAGGATGGCGACGCGCTCGTGCGCTGCGTGAAGGAGACCTGGCCACTGGCGTACGACGAGTGTCGCCCGCGGTTCCCGAAGCGCATGGACGGCACGCGGGACCCGAAGCAGAACTTCGAGCTCGTCAAGGCCGTCTTCGCCTCGATTCGTCTACCCCCCGCCGCGCTGGACGTCCGGGGCGTCCGCGCGTCGGCGTTCAAGCCGTGCTACAACCTCCTCGTGGTGTGTTTCTTCCTGCGCAACCTCGCGCTGCACAGCGACTTCTCCGTGGACTTCACGCACCCCATCGACCCGAGCCTGGCGCAGTTCCTGCAGTCGCCCGCGTCCGTCGCGAGCCTGCGGCGAGGCGGCGCGCTGGAGCCGGCCCCGAGCGAGGAGGCGAGGCGGTCAGGCTCGCCGGGGAGGCCGCGGAGGATGGAAAAAAAACAGGACGCGTCCTCCTCCGCGCGACGCCGCGCCGACGCCGAAATCGCCGCCGAAAAGGGCGAGAGGCGACCCGACGAGACAGCGGCGGCGTCACCGGGACGCCCGCGCGCGCGCGTGTTCCGCCCCCCGTCGCCGCCTCGGTCCCGGGACCGCGACCGGCGCGCGACGACGCCGGAGCGGTCCGCGGAGCGCCGCCCCCGCGCGCGCGGTGGGTCGGACGCGCTCGGTCGGTTCCTGCGGCGGAGGAGCGCCGGAGGTCCCGGCGGGTCTCGCGGCGCGACGCGCGAGGAGGGCGTCTCTGGAGAGCGCGGCGCGAACGACTCGGGCGGAGAACCGGACCCGAACGACTCGAACGTCGCCTTCGAGGCTCGCGGGGCGGCGAATCGATCGGGTCGCGGCGACGCGATGCGCTCGGGTCCGTCGCGCGAGACGGTGGTCGACGCGCCTCGCGCGTCTCGCGCGACGTCGCCGCGCGCGAAGACGCCCTCCTCGCGCGACGCGCGCCTCGGCGTTCCCTCATCTCGCGCGACGCGCGACTCGGCCGTCGCATCAGACGCCGACGTGTCGGCGTCGGACGCGCTGGCGTCGGCGCGCTTCGAGGCGGAGGGTTTGCGTCGCGTGCTTCGCGGCGTGAAGTGCGAGCTCGGCGACGCGTCGAGGCGATACGAGGCTGAGCTGGCGATGGTTCGCGCGCGGAGCGCCGCGGACACCGAGGCGACGCGCGCGGCGGAGCGGCGGAAACGGCGCGAGCTGGAGCTGGCGTTCGCCGAGCGGCGCGCGGAGGACCAGCGCGCGTTTCTCCGCGAGCTGCGCGCCGTCGCCGAGGAGACGGCGGTGAGCGAAAACGCCTCCTCTGCAGCCTTCGCCGCCGCGGCGGAGGGGTCCGCCCCGAAGGAAAAGGATTCCGCCTCCACCGTCGCCGCGCGAAGGCGCGTCGCGCTGGAAGCCGTGCGCGGCCGCGAGGTGGCCGCGCTGGAGGCGCGCGTGCGCTCGCTGGAGGAGGAGCGCGAGCGTCTTCTGGTCGACCTCGCGGGCGCGACGGCGGCTCTGAAGCAGAGGGATCCGTCGAGGCGCGGCGACGACGACGTCGCGGAGCCTCGCGACGAAGGCTTTGTCGAGCGCGAAGAGACGTCGGCCGAGACGCGTTTGCGGCACGAGCTTCGGCTCGCCGAGGCGAGGCACGTCGCGGACGCGTCGTCCCGCGCGCGGGAGATCGACGAGCTTCGACTCGAGCTGCGCGCGACGCGCGGCGAACTCTCGGACGCGACACGCGCGGCGCGGTTCGCGCCCGGCGCGGCGGGAACACTTGTGGGCGACGCCCGGGGAGAGGAAGGCTCAGGCTCGCCCGTTTTCTCGGCGCTCCTCGGCGAGCACCGCGACGCGCGGCGAGTCAAGCGGCTCGAGGCGGAGGCGAAGCAGGCCCGGGACGTCGCCGCGGCGCTGAGAAGCCAAGTCGACGCGCTTCTCCGCGCGGGCTCGGAAGGGGACACCCTCGGCGAGGGTGTCGATGCCAATAAAAAAGGCGACGACAAAGGCGACGAAGAAGAAGGCGGGCCGGAAGACGATTCCCGCGCCGCCGCGGAGGACGCCGGCGCGGCGCTTCGCGCCGTCGCCGTGCTGCGCGAGTTGGCGCTCGAACCGGACGGCGACGCGGAAGCCGCGGAAGCCGTCGCCGCCGCGGCGCGCGCCG
>MDSV01216867.1_pt1 | contig 26843 bp, 31 predicted proteins | sample 810851 | NCBI WGS metagenome assembly MDSV01 (sample SAMN05326640, study PRJNA326480) | marine metagenome | isolation source: seawater | place: Atlantic Ocean: North East | collected 2012
TGGAACAACGAAGCGTTATATGTGATAATTTTTATTTATTTCCTTTTAAATATTTAAGAGAATTTTTAGAAATAGCGAAAGATTTTAGAACAACTCTTAGGGGCTATCATATGATGAAGGGTGCAATAGAAAAGAGACTAAATACAAAAATTAATATGATTAAAAGTGAAAGAAAAGTTATCACTGCTTTAACATTTTACAAAATTTCATATAGACAGCGTCCGCATCCACGGCTTCGTTAACTATTTAAGATAATAAAGTATTATGACATGCAATTTCCTCGAATAAAATCTGCTCCATCATTGTTGCAAAATATATAAGTTATGAAGTTATTTTCTTATAAAAATGAAAGCTTAAAATAACTTAACTATTTAAGATAATAAAATATTATGCCATGCGCCTCCCTCGAATAAAATCTGCTCCAGCATTGCTGGAAAATATATTTGTGAAAGAAACATTTAATCAGATAAAAAGGTCAGCCTCATATCAATTTGTTAGTGAAATTACACAATTAACTGTAGATGATATAAAGGACACAAATGAAATAGTATCTGAATTTGGTTCTAATGTGAATGAGATTACTCAATCCGGGGTCGATTATATTGAAGATGTTGAGGAGAGGAGTAGTGGAAATGTATTAATAACTATGTTTGTTAGATTAATCGTCGGTTCTTTTGTACATTATATTCATGACCTATTATCTTATGTATATCATCTTATAATTGCATTTATATTTTTGAAATAAATAGTTTATTTGCAATATACAGCCATACCAGTTTCAGTCATTTTTCTATTATATTTTTGTCCTTTGTATGTAAAACATGGTTTATTTGCTTTTCTAGCCTTTTCTTTCGCGGCCATAAAGGCATTTAGTTTTCTTTTTCTGGTACCTCCAACTTTATTATTTGATTTTCTAGTAAATGGCATTGTATAATATATACAAATATAAAAATGAAAAATATAAAACAAAAAAATGAACACGATTAGTTAATATATTTTAAACGCACAAAAATGTCTGCGTGGAATAATATTCCTTCAAGAGTTCAAACACCTGGTGTTGTGAGTGAGAAATCAAAATCGATTATTCCTAAAAAATTACCCAAAAGTGACACATTTGAAGATAGAAAGAGACGTAACACAATTTGTTTTGAACCTGATTATAGTCCATCTGATTTGAGAGTTCAAACTGGATATGGAATATGGAAAAGATTTGCTTATCCAATTAAAGAAAACGATGTATTATTAATTCCTGCATTATTTTTGGATGTATTCAAAGATTTGTCAAATTCTTATAATGAATTGATGGAAGAAATGGTATATAATGATTTTAAAGCATGGCATGGAAATAATGATTTAGATGGCACTCATTGGATAATGGATGACAAATCAAATTGTAAGAGACAAAGTATATTATTAAAAAAAATAGTTGATAAGATAGCTACTTATTTTAATATGGATGTTCATGCTACTCGTTTTAATTTATATGAGCGCGGAGATGAATGGAAGCCATTTCATTTTGATGCAGCTGCAATTGATCCGGAGAAAGCAAGGACTCAAAACATGACGGTTGGTGTATCATTTGGTGCTGAGAGAAGTGTTTGTTTTCAGCATGCTAAAACGGGAACAAGAACTGAGTTCTTATTACCAAATGGAATGTGTTATGCTTTTGGTAAAAAAATCAATACAACTTGGCGACATGGTATACCTCCAAAGATGAATGAAACAAATGGCAGAGTTAGTATAATTTGTTGGGGATTTTGTAATCAGAGTTAAGATGCAGATGATGCTGCTAATGCTTGTTGTTCTTGTAATTCAAATACTTTATCTTCTAGTTCATTAATTTCAAATTCAGTAAGATTTTTCTTTTTTCTTCCTTCTTTAATTTTTTTCATAATTTGTTTAATCATTTTCTTTCTTTCTTTGTCTGTAAGTGTTTTTACTCTTTCTACTTTAATTTCATTGCCATAAGAGTCAAAAACAACTTCATCTTCACCTGGCGCAGAATTATTTGTAACGTCTTCAAATTTTGAAATGGACGCTCCTTCTCTTCTAAGTCTTCCCTTTTCCATGATCCATTTTTCTTGTGTAACAGCATTTGTAAATTCTTTGTTATGTGAAATAATGATAACACCTCCTTTGTAATCATCAATTGCTTTTGTTAATGCGCCGAGCCCATCTCTATCGAGATAATTTGTTGGCTCGTCCATAATAATAATATGTGGGTTTTGCCACATTGATGCTGCTAATACAACTTTTACTTTTACACCACCTGATAATGATTTGATTAATGTGTGTGAAGCTTGTTCTTTATCTATTCCAAATTGTTCTAAATGCGCTTCAACATCTTTTGCTGTAAGTGTTTTTGATGCTAAACCAGCTGCAACAGCTTCTTTTTCATCATGGCGTTGTACTAGTTTTTTTGCTCCCATTCTAAGCAATAGTTCTCTACGAACCCACATTGTGTTTTCAATTGGTTTACCTTTCCATTTTACTTCATATTCCCGTGTTTTTTGTTTTTTGTTTTCTTTTCTGCTAATAATAGCTTCTGGTTCTAGTGCTGATTTTTCTTCTTCTGGTGTTTCACATGGTCTTAGTTCACCTGTTTTGTGAATAAAGCATTTTAAAATTTTGACATTATCATCTTTTTCTGAAGGATCTTTATTAATAAGATCGATCCCTTCTTGATCTTCATTACCAGCAAATCTCCACATAATATATTGTGCTGGCGTTTTATGAATATGTTTTTCTAAATGATGAAATGCGTGTTGTGCAATATAAGCAAGTCTTAGTCCGGGTTGTTTAGTAATTGTACCTTGTGTTGATTTCAATTCTCCGATAAGTAATTTGATTGCTGTTGATTTACCGGCACCATTTGCACCAATAACGCCAACTCTTGATATTCTAGAACATTCTAGATTAATATCAAATACTGTTGGAGTATCTCTAGTTGGATATTGAAATGTAACATTTTCCATTCTAAGTAATATTTTTGACAAACTTTTAACATTTTCAAGCGGTCCTGGTTCTGGAAATGTAAATTTGACAACATCACTCTTTAGTTCAAAATATCCTTTTTTTTCAGGATATTTTTCAACGAATTCTTTTAATACAACTCCCTTTTCTCCAGTAAACATTCTTAGTTTTCTATTTTGAAAATCGATAACGTGTGTGCACATTTCATTAAGGAATGATGAATCATGAGATGTTGTAATAATTGATCCTCCATTATTTTTGAATTCATTTAACCAATTTTTGATCCAAGCAATATTGGTAACATCCAAATGACCAGTTGGTTCATCAAGCATCAATATATCCGCATTCATTAGTGTAGCGGCGCATAGTTGCATTTTCATTTTCCATCCTCCACTATATGTTGTTACCCCCATACTCATATCGGCAGCGCGATCTTTGCCAATATCTTTTTTGGCGTTACCAAATCCAATATTTAACATAACATCTTCAACTTGTTCGTTTGTAACTGGTGGTTTCATGGAATACATAACATTGCAGCAATGTACAACCCAATCTACTCCGCACAAATCAATATTCAAGATGGGAAAACCTTTATCGTCTTCGCCGACTTCCATTTCTTGAATTTCATGTTCTACAAAAATAGTTTTAAGCTCATCTTTTTTTGGAAATCCTTCAACTTGTTCATTTGCAATAGCTCTCATAAGTGTTGTTTTACCACAATTATTAGGTCCAAGAAGTCCGTAAAATCTGTTTTGTTTTAAATGAAGTTTTGTATTATTAAGTAGGGTAAGTGCACCATATGCTAATGAAAATTCACCTTTATACAAGTCTTTACCTTCTTCAGTATCTTCAAAGTCGTCACCTTTAATTACAAAAAGTTGTTTAGAATATGTGAGTGCTTTATCGCACAATTGTTTATAATTCACATTTTTGGATACACAATATTTTTCATAAATATTTGTCCATATGTTTTCGTCAAAACAAGCACTGTTACACAAATTTGTGGTTAAAACATGCAAATATTCTCCGCCATCATTTTCTAATAATTGATTAAAATCTTGAACACTTTTTGTGAAACAAACATCTTCTGAACCAGCACAAGAGCTTTTAAGTGTGTTTAAAGCGCGGGCACTTACTTTTCGAGCTTCTGGGTCACTAATTGTTTCAGTAAGTGTTTCTAGATTTTTTCTTAAAACGGCATAAAAAGGTAAAATTTCTTTCGGGTGTTCAATTAATTGACACATATTATCAACAATAACGCAAGATAAACGTTTAGTGGCTGTATTTTTATCTCTTAATCCTCTTAATAGAATTGGTACAGTTACAGCAAGTGCTGGCGATTCAACATTTTGTACGAAAACACAACTCGCTAGTTCTTCAACACACGAATATATTTTATCTGGTTGTTTAATACCTTGTAAAACAACTGGAATAAATTTATTTAAATCGTCGTTACCACTGCATGATAGCATAAGTTCTAAAACTTCTGCAGCGGTTTGTCTAACTTTTGCGCCACTATCGTTAATATCATATGAAATAATTGGAATTAATTTAGGCATACTAATTTTGATTTGTGTTGGATTTTTCATAATTAATGTTTTCAATCCCAGATATGCATATTCTTTTTGAGATCTTTCATAGTTTTCTATAAAACTGCAAAAAACTTGTGCAACATTTGGAGTACTCCATGGATTAAGTATATTAATAATATGATTTGTTACAGTTTCGCCATATTTATAAAAGTTTCTTTTTTGTTTTGATGCATATATTTTGAAAATAACTTTTAAAAATTGAATAAGTTCTAATTCAGATAAAGCATCATTGTTTTCATTATTTATCCATGTTGTTGGGTCTTGTGATGACAGTTTTTCTAATAGATTTCCTAAAATATCAAGTTCAGATTCATATCCCTTATATTCTGAAAAAGTGTTAATTAACATTGTTTTGTATACTATAATTTATGAACATACATTTAAGCCTTTGAGATAGTGTTGTAATTATTTTGTATGTTTTGTAATACTAGATTTTTAAATAGTTCCATAAAATGAATTAAGCTTTGTATTTCGTCTATATTAATAGAGTTATATAATGATATTCTACAACCCTTAAGTGGATCATGTGGATGATGTTCTAAACCAATAAATCCATTTTGTTTTGCTTTTTCAACAAATTCTTTTGAAATATTTTCAGAATTGTTAACTAAAAAATTGATATTAGTTCTACTTCTATTTTGTGTACTAACAAAATTTGTATAAAATCCTTGTGAAGAGTCAATATAATTATAGAATAATTCACTTTTTTGTAAACTTAAGTTATGATAATACTCGATTCCGCCATTATTAATCATATTTTGAATGTTAATATATGTAATATAAATTGAAAAAATAGTAGGTGTTGGTCCTATTTTATTAATAAAATAGTACCAGTCCATTACTCTTGGTACATTTGGATTAGGAGTGCCCAATGTAATTTCATTTAAGTTATTAGCATTAGATGGGCAATTTATTCCTTTTAAGGCGATATCATCTGAAACAATAACAATTGAAGAACCGGAAATTCCTAAATTTTTTGATAATGATGAAAAAACAACTCCATATTTATTTAAATCAATTTTTTTACTTCCAAGTATTGAGCTCATATCAGATACTAAAAAATGATTTTTTGGAGAAAATTTCAAACCATTTCTAAATTCGAAACAATTTCCTGTTTCATTTTCACAAAAATATGTAAAACAGAATTCTGGACTATCTACTAAAACAGATTCATTATGAACTATAGTAACATTACAAAATTTTTCAAATTCGGTGGCTGCAATATGACTCCAATATCCAGTAACTAATATTTGTATTTTTGAATTTTTATCACATAAGTTATAAAATAATGCGGCGAATTGATGAGTTGCGCCACCATTCATATAAAAACAATAATAATCATTTGGAATTTCTAAGAATTGTCTTGATACTTTAATTGTATTGCTATATAATTCTTTCCATTCATCACTAAAATGTGTAATTTCGCAAATACTCATACCAGTATTATCATAATTGCTAATAGCATGTCTTGCTTGTGCCAATACAGAATTGGTCAATTGACAGGGTCCAGCTTGAAAATTAATTGGTCTATACTTCATAAAAATAGAAAAGAAATAATTCTTATATAGATTAATGCAAAAAAAATGATAAGCATATATTGATTTAAATTATAACAAGAATAATATGACAGATTTTTATAGTAATTGGTATCGAAGTGGTAATTATGGTAAGCGTGTATTAACAGTTTTAAATGATCGTTCGCCAATTGTAGAAATAACGAATGCTTTTTATCCTTTAAAATACACACTTTATACGCCATTATTGCAATCATTAACAAATATATTAGAAAATGTTGAGTCTCAATATTTAGTTATGCAACATTCTAAATATAGTGATGAGGAAATGAAAAACACTTTAAAATTATTTGAATTGGTTGAAAAAGAAATTATTCGATATAATAATGCAACTTTTATAAATAGTAGTAGTAATAATAATCCAAATTGGAAAAAATGTGATAATATTAAAATAATAAGGCGATTTAATGCTGAAATTAGATGGAGAATTCAAATAGTAAAAAGGGACAGATTATTAAGAGAAAGACATTTTTCAAGTTTCCTTGGTAATTTTGAAGATTCAATATCTCCTAAAATGATTCATCATATTTTAACGTGGTTAAAAAGAAAAGATCCTGAAAAAATAGAATTACAAAAAATTCGTGGTAAAAATAATAAATCAAAGGAAGAAATTATATCAAAATTGAATGAAATTGGAATAAAAATGGATTCATCGTTGTTGTGTAGTTATATAGATGATAATAATCCAATGCATTATTTAAAGGAATGGGATATTAAAAGTCATAAAAATGGCAAAAGACTAAAAAATAGTGAAATTCGTAAACTATATAAAATAGAATTTATTAAACGTGAAAAATCTTATTTTCGCGAGCCGGGACTTGTAAAGCCGACTCTTCGTGATCTTCCGTTAACTATTGAAAATCATATTATGAGTTATTTACACCCTTGAAAGTTTAAAATGTGACAAATTTGCATTTTTTAATTTGCATTTTTTAATAAAAATATGACATTTATATATATTGAATATGATTTCAATCGAATTAAATAATATTAATTATTTAAACAATCCATTTCCTCATTGTGTGATTGATAATTTCTTTGATACAGACATTGCAAATAAATTATACGAAAATATAAACTCTTTAAAATTAGAAGATGCTAATTCTAAATTTACAAATAAAAAAAGTGGAAGGGAATATAATAAATTTGCTTTTAGTAATATAGAAAAATTACCGTTATCATTGAAAGATGTATTTGTCTATTTAAATTCTTTTGAATTTATAGAAAAACTTGAAAAAATAACAGGAATATCTGGTTTAATATATGGAGATTTGAAACTACAGGGTGCTGGTGTGCATATGATAAAAAACGAGGGGTTTCTAGGAATGCATACAGATTTTAATACATATAATCATTCAATTCATGGAAAACTAGATAGACGAATAAATTTATTAATCTATATGAACAAAGATTGGAAAAGTGAATATAAAGGAGATTTACTTATGTATCATCCAGATAATATTTCAGAAGTAAAACGTATTCAACCAATATTCAATCGTTGTATAATTTTTAATACAACAAATAAAAGCGTACATGGACATCCAGAACCTTTATGTGTTCCAAAAGATTTATATAGAAAATCAATAGCAGTATATTATTATACCAAAAATGAACATGGAATTGTAGATTTTGAAGGAGATGCTAAACACAGTACATTATGGCACAAAACACCTAATGTATAATTAAATTATTAATGGATATTAAAGAATTTGTAATAAAAAATGTTAAATGACTGATTATATAAATCCGGATACAATCTTTTTAGAACATTTTGGTCCAAGTGATGTGGATTCGCATGTTCGAACTTGTGATTTTTGTATAACAGAATATGGAAGAATAGATAATTTAGATATAAGATTTACTGATGGGAATGGTTGTGAAATAAGTTGTAATAATGTTGAAACGCAAAGTGAAAATGGTCCTAAGTTGTATTTATGTGATTCTAATAGAGAAAAGTTACCTAAATCTTTAGCATTTAAATATGATTATAAATTAAATTATTTTCATGAAAATTTTCAAAAAGAAACTGATTCTGAAAATTTGTTAAGAAGTGTTGTATTTAATTTGTTTTTGATAACAATATTTGATGATTATGAAAGTATTAGTCAAATGGATTTTACTAAATTGGGTAATCGTTCTAATAATTTATTTTTTGAAGATGACCCTACGAAGGATTTAGTAAATGAAATAGAGAAAAAAACTTTATATAATTTGAATAAAGTAGTAAATAAAGAAAGTGTTGTAGAATATTGGAAAAATGAATTATATTATAGTAAAAAAAGATATTTTCGGGAGGATGATGTTTTTTATACTTATTATTCAATTAATCTTAGTGCTGAAAATAACATTTTAGATTCAGATGAATTTGTAAGTCAAAAATTGATAAAGAATATAAATTTTGTTTTGAGTTGGGTTCTTCAAAAAAATGCAGACTTATATTATGCTGAACAAGATTCACAAACTGGTTCTTTAACTGGTTCAATGGTAAAAGATTGTGCTTTGCTTTGAGGTCTTGTTCTTAAATAATATACTCCTGTTTTCAAACCTTTTTTCCAAGCATAGAAAAGCATACTTGTAACAACACTTGCTTTTGCTTCTGAAAGGAAAAGGTTAAGACTTTGACTTTGGCATATAAATTTTCCTCTATCTGCCGCATAATCAATAAGAACTTTTTGTGATAATTCCCAAACTGTTTTATATGTGTTTCTAATAATTTGTGGTAGATGAGTTAAATGAGAAACACTTCCGTTGTTTGATAATATGGAGTCTTTCATTTGTTTGTCCCAAACACCAAGTGAAACTAGATCTTCTTGTAAATATTTATTCATAACTATAAATTCTCCAGCCAATGTTCTTCTTACATAAATATTTGAAGTAATTGGTTCAAAACATTCGGTATTTCCCAATATTTGAGCAGTTGATGCTGTTGGCATTGGTGCTACCAATAGACTATTTACTGTACCATATTTTTGAATATTTTTTTTAAGATTAGTCCAGTCATAATTTGGTTGTGCTTCAATAGGTTTTTGATTCCATAAATCAAATTGCAAAATGCCTTGTTGTGCGGGTGATCCTTCAAAAGAAGAATATGCTCCTGGATATTTAACACCATCAATTGGTTTTTTCTTTTCAGCTTTTTTTTGTGCTAATTGCATAGATTCATCTAATGATGCATAATAAATAGTTTCAAATATTTTTTCGTTAATAAATTTTGCTTGTGGGCTATCAAATGCAATTCTCATTTTCATGAAAACATCTGCTAATCCTTGTACTCCAATACCAATTGGGCGGTGTCTTGTGTTTGATCTTCTCGCACTTTCAATTGGATACGTGCTTCTATCAATAACTTTATTAAGATTTCTGGTCAATTGTCTTGTAATTTGACCTAATTCTTCATAATCATATAATACTGGGAAAGCTTCAATAAATTCAGTAAATCCTCCTTCAAAAGTTCCAACTTTGATAATTGGATATTTTTTGCCTTTTACTGGTTCTGAAAGGGAAGTATATGTAGTATCAATATTCCATCTTTTAACCCATGCACTTGCTAATTTGCAAAAAGAGCAATTAGGAATAGTTGTAATACTAACTTGTCCATCAACAACTGGTGGAATAACACAAGCGGGTAAACTGATACTAGCCAGATTACATACTGCTGTTTCGTCTGGTCCCGAATATTCAATAACTTCACAGCACAAATTGGATGATTTAATAGTTCCAAGATTTTTTTGATTTGATTTTTGATTGGAGCTATCTTTAAATAGCATATATGGTGTTCCTGTTTCTGCTTGTGATTCAAGAATTTTGAACCATAATTCTTGAGCATTAATTTGCTCTCCTTTTCCTTCATTTTCATATTTTTCGTATAATTTGTCAAATTCTTCTCCATAAGTATCAGACAACCCTGGGCAATTATATGGGCACATGAGTGTCCATTTTTCATTTTTCTCTACACGTTTCATGAATAAATCGGGAATCCATAGAGCATAAAATAAATCTCTAGCGCGCCTTTCTTCAAATCCTTGATTTTTTCTTAATTCTAAAAATTCCATGATGTCTGTATGCCATGGTTCTAAATAAATAGCAAAAGAACCATTTCTTTTACCATTTTGGTCTACATATCTAGCAGTATTATTAAAAACCCTTAACCTAGGAACGATACCGTTTGATGTACCAGCTCCACCTGCAATATCTGAACCTCTTCCTCTAATATTATGAATATGAATACCAATTCCACCCGCACTTTTTGAAATATGCGCAGTGTCTTTAAGAGCATCATAAATTCCACCAATACTATCACTATCGATACCCATTAGAAAACAAGATGCAAGTTGTCCATTTACTGTGCCTGCATTGTATAATGTTGGTGTTGCATGCATTGCTTTTTTTAATGATAAAGAATTGTAACTACGAATAGCAGATTTGATATCACCCCCATGAATTCCCAATGAAACTCTCAAAAACATGTGTTGTGGTCTTTCAATAATAATTCCGTTTGTTCTTAATAAATAACTTTTTTCCATTGTTTTAAATCCAAAATAATCGATATCATAGTCACGTGAATAATCTATGATTTGATTAAGTTTAACTTTATGTTTCATAACTGTATTATAAAGTTCTTTTGTAACAATTGGACAATTTTTTCCATTTTTGTTTTTATTGTCCATAAGAATTTGTATCGTTTCACTAAATGAGGGTGATGTTCTTTTATGATGATTAGAAATAGCTAGTCTACTAGCTAATATTCCATAATCTCCTGAATCTGTAGTAAGTGCAGCACAAGTTTGTGCAGCAAGTTCATCAAGTTCATATGTATGAACTCCTGAATAAATATCAGCACAAACTTTTTGAGCCAATGATAAATGATCAATTTCAAGATCTCTATTGAATTCGTTTCCCGCTTTTAAAAGCTTTTCCAGTCTTTTTGATACTTTATCAAACGAAACTGTTTCTTTTGAGCCATCACGCTTGACAACATACATGACTTCCATAACCATTCTTATTATTATTATTAAATCAAAATGGTCTTAATACGATTTGTGTATTGTTTAAGGTTAGTCTATAATAATAGTAAATATGCAACTTTTATCAATAGATGTTGGATTAATAAATTTAAGTTATGCAATAGTTGACATGGAACCAAACCAAGATACAAAATGTATAATACATGATTGGAATAATGTAAATATGTTACATTCTTTTGACGATATGAACTATATTGCAAATTATTATTTAAAATGGCCGAAAGAAATGCTATTAAAATGTATAAATAAGCTAGAATTGGATATAGGAACAGCCAAAAAAAAGTCTGAATTACAAAAGATAATAAAAACGAATTTGAAATATAATAAAATAAGAAAAGGTCCTATTAATTTGCGTAATGTAGTATTGAATGTTAAGTCATATTTTGATCCTATATTGAAGTCACATAATATTGATATAGTAATAATTGAAAATCAACCATGTATGAAAAATCCACAAATGAAATCAATGCAAATGATAATATTTACTTATTTTTGTTTAAATAATAAAAATGTAAAATTTATTTCAGCTTCTCAGAAAATGAAATTTTGTTCTAAAAAGGGTTGGGTAAATTTGGACAATATAAAAGGAGATTATAAAAAAACAAAACAATGTTCAATAGATATTGTATCAAAATATATATTAGATAAGGAACATCATATATGGAATAGTTCAAAAAAGAAAGATGATTTAGCAGATGTAATACTTCAAGCATTTGCGTATTGCGACAAATGTGTATAAACTAATACCGCTAACTAAAACATAAAAGATGAATGAATTAAATTTAGATTCAATTAACACTTCTGATGTAACAATCAATAGGTTAGATGAAACGGGTAATACTATAGAAGATGATATACCTAAACTAGATGAATTAGATTTATTGGTAGATCCATCAAAAACGATTACAAATTCCCCTGCAGTGTCATCTAACGATGTTAAAGAAAAAGATGAGAGAAAAAGTAGTTTAGAAACAAATTTTACATCAACGTTTAAAGAAGCTGAAATTAAGGATGACACAAAAACATTAGATAATGTAGAGTTTAAAATAAATGTTGAACGTGAAACATCGCCAAATATTAGTGATAATTCAACAATAAAGCGATTTACAACATCATCATCCTTATTTGAAGATGATGGTAAAGAAAAACAAGAATTGTTATTTAAACTAAAACGTTTAGAAGCTCGAGGTATACCTTTATCTAAACATTATAGTAATTCATCAAGTGTTTCAGAAATGCGTGAAGAATATTCGCGATTAAAACAACAACGTGACCTTGAGAATAGTATAAAATTTCAAAGAAAAACGATGATGGCTTTTGCATCAGGAGTAGAGTTTATGAATAGTAAATTCGATCCTTTTGAAATTAAATTAGATGGTTGGTCTGAATCATTGCATGAAAATTTGAATGATTATGATGATGTATTTGAGGAATTACATGAAAAATATAAAACAAGAGCAAAAATAGCACCTGAATTAAGGTTATTGATGATGCTTGGTGGTAGTGCTGTTATGTTTCATATGACACAAAGTTTTTTCAAATCCTCATCTATGCCTAATATGGATGATATAATGAGACAAAATCCTGATTTAGCCAGACAATTTGCTCAAGCGGGTGTATCAGAAGCTACAAAAAATTCACCTGGTCTTGGAAATTTATTTAATGATATGATGAATGAACATAAACCAGCTTCACCACCGGTTTTTGTACCACCACAACCAAGTTTTACACCACAAATGAATAATCCTTCGAATATACAAGAAGTGCCTGATGTTCCTGATGTTATGACTGGACCTAAAGATCAAGATGTGGAGCGCATTTTGAATCAAATAAATGAGTATAGAGAAGCTGAAGCAAAACCGAGTAAAAATATAAATATGTTTCAAGAGCAACCACCTGCTAAATCTCCAGCACCAGCACCAAAAAGACGAGGACGTCCTAAAAAAAATCCATCGCCTAGTTTTCCTTTGAATGTTTAGAATGATTTTTGGGAGATAATATGTTTGTAACAAAAGAATATAATATTTTTAATACTTTTTTGTATATATATTTTTCAACGTTATCTGGTAATAAATCTATTTTAAAAAGTTTAAAATCAACAACACCTATATCAACATCATCTTTATTTTCTTCAAACCATTCTTCAACAAAAATATCAATATTTTCTCTCCAATCATTTTCTTCATTTTTGCATAATTTTTCATTTTTTAACTTAGAGTTTTCTTGTTCTAATTCTTTTATTCTTTTATTTAAAGCATCTCTTGATTCTGAATCTGAATCTGAATCTGGTTTTAAACAACAATTCATATATTGTTATACAAAATTTGTATTGTTTCAATTTAAATATACATGTCCACATTCATTTCAGATAATGGAATATCTATTGATTTATTGAAACCGGAAGGTCTAGTGATCATTAGTGGTATTTTCTTTGCTTTAAGTTCTTTCAAAAATATTTCTTCTTCATTATCATCTTTATTTGTTTCAACAAAAGGTTTCATACCATCAATTAATTGCTGCATACGAATGCCTTTAACGCGAGCATATTCGTATTTTGTCATTCTTGGTTGTTCCATAATTGTATTATAATGTTTCAATGTTATATTTTTTATTCATTTTTTTGTTCATTTTTATTACTGTTTTTTAAATACAAGATTCTTTGTCCATTTTTCATTGGAACGGACCATACATCAATATTTTGTATTTCAGACGTTGCTTGAAAAACCCAACTTCTTTGTTCCTTTGTGGTGCCATTAATTTTGACAATATCTGAAATATTATTTAATTCTTTTACAAATTCCTCTTCACTGTTTGATTTAATATGTTTGAAAATAGTTTTTTCTAAATTTTTATTAGTTCCTTCATATAATATTACTTCATCATCAGGTTCAACATTTTCTTCTTCATATGTATCATCATCCTCATCCTCATCATCCTCATCCTCATCCTCGTCCTCATCCTCGTCCTCCTCATCATCTGATTTTTCAATATCTTCATCACTATTATTCTCTTCATTTAACATATTTTCTGATTTCCCACTTTTTATAATATCTTTAATAGCCCTTTCAGCAACTTGTCCCAAAAGAGATGGGCTATTATTTGTTTCTGTGACAATACTAACACATATACCAGAATGTTCTACTTCAACTTTCATTTAATATAATTAATATTTATTAATCTTTAACTTATTTATGGGTATATTTTTGTAATATATATTTACCATCCCAAATAGCTATAAATAATATTTTCAATATGATTAGGTAGTGAATCGAGTGCTGGCATACAAACATATGAACGATACACAACTTTCTCTTTTTTATGAAAAGCATTTTTAAAAAGTTGTCTTATTTCACTATTTTTCATTCTTTTTCCATTTTTATGTGTTTTAATGTTCCATTCTTTGACAAATTCAATTGGATTATTGTTATCAATAAATTTGCATAAAAAATGTGCATTAATTTTTATTCCTAGTTCTTTCAAATCATTAATAATGTTTTCTTTAATACTACGAGGTATGGCTCCATACTTACTTGGTTCTGTTTTTTTTAACCAAGTAAGTATTTTATGTATCATTTTTGGAGAAATTAATTCTTCAAAATTCCCCAAAATAGTTTTAATTGATCTAAGACTAATTAATCTATCATGAAGAATAGTATCAACTACATAATTCATAGTTGATAAAAATGTATATGCTTCGTAATGAGGATGCACATAAAATTCATAATCTAAATAATAATAATTATTATTATTGTCAAAGGAGCGATTATTGTTATATTTTTGTTTTATATATACAAAAATATTTTTTAAATCTTCTAATATTTTTTTTGGAAAATTTGTTTCAATTGCTATTTCAAATAATTTTTCTATCATTTTTAATTTGTGTACAAGGTCATCAGAGCGAACTGATGAATAATAAAAAAAAGAATAGGTTTTCTTTCTTAAATATAATTGAATATTACTACAACTTATTTCACCAATAGATATACTAAATTTTTTTTTTGCCATTTGTAATAATGATTTATTTCTAATTAACAGTTAATTGTTATATTCACAAAATGTTTCTAAATCTATATATGAAGAAAACTCGTCCTCTGGACCATACTCGTCACTTGGACACATCCCAATTTGGCTCAACTTACCAGCTTGAATTATTTCGCCTATTATAGATTTTTTTCCAATTATTCTGAATAATACTTGCTGCCATGTTCCTCGCATACAATATTTGTGCTTCCTCGCTCCAATAGCCGCGCTGCCCCACCCCCATGAACTGGTTATAATAGTTCTCATAATATGCTTCCTCTTCGATGCTGCGCCAATAGTCATCTTCAGCTGCTTTTTTTTCTTCTTCAGAATACATCCTCATTGTAGCCAAAATTTCCTCAGGATTATTCTGCATTTATATTTTAGAAAAATAATATTGTCATTTTTTTCTTATATTCATACTTATTTCAAATTCTATATTTTGATTTTTAATAAATAGTATTTGGAAATATATTTTTCCATTTTTTAATAATTTTAGCCAATGTTCTATTAACTTTTAAATTTTTCAATTGTGTTATGGGAACCCATTGTACTCTAAAAATTTCATCAGAATCATTGGTACAAAACGTTGGATTGTGTTCTCTATTTAATTTCAAAACATAATACAAAGTATCATATATTCCTATTGAAAATGTATCATATTTTATTGGAAAATAAATGCCAGTTTCTTCCCAAATTTCGCGCGTTGCTCCTATATATGGTTGTGTTCTTTCAAAATCTTGAAGATGACCTTTTGGTAAACCCCATTTGTTTTCTTTTTTAAGATATGAATCTCTATTTAAAACTAGAACGATATGAGTATTATCTTCATCAAAGATAATACCGCCGGCTCTAGTTGGTAATTTTTTTGAATTTGAATTGGCAAATTGAGATTGCATTCTGATTATATTAATCTATATAAATACTTCTTATAACAGTAAAATATTAGGTGCAAGAAGAAATGAGCATTTCTCGAATTTGAGCTTTTTTTAAACCTTTTGTTTCACTAACTCCGTATTCTAGAAGTGTTTTTTTCAATTCAGCAACGGTCATAGAATTAATTTCGTCTAATTCTAATCTTTTCTTTTCCAATGAACTAGTATTATCGCATTCATTTTTTTGTTCTTTATTTGTATCAGAATTATGTTCTAATGTTTCTATTATTTCTTCTGTATCATTATTTTCTAATGATTCTTCAATTTCTATGATTTCTTCTTTATCATTATTTTCTAATGATTCTGCAATTTCTATGATTTCTTCATTCTGATTATTTTCTAATGATCCTTCAATTTCCATTGCATAGTTTTGGTATCGTTTTTCATTATTTTCATTATTTTCATTATTTTCAATATTTTCAATTATTTCTTCATCGCTGTCTGTATAAGATTCAACATCTTCATTATTATCTTCTTCAATAATTTCTAGTGGTTCGTTATTTTGACCATTTTGTGTTCTTACAAAAAATGCTTGATTCTGCGCATTAAACAAAGGAGATAATAATTGCTCGGCTGTTTGTTCATTAACAATATTCTGAAACATTTGCTGTTGTTCATTATTAACATCAAATGATTCATTGTTTTGTTTTATTATAACTTGTTCTAATTGTACTATTTTGCTTTCAAGTGAATCAATCCTTCTTTTATACATTCTACGAATAATGAAAAATGTATATCCTATTAAAAAGAGAAGAACTGCTCCAATTACAATTTGATTTGAGTTGTATAAAGTTGACATGATTTAAAACACATAATAATTTGCATTAAAACTACGCACTTAAAGAATATATCATATTAATAATTTTTTGCTTGTGATTTTTAATAGAACCGTCTATAAAAACTCTTACACTGGTTTGTTTTTTTGCATCACATATTTTTGAATGTGAATCAAGTATACGAAAATAATATTCTAAAAATTTGTCAACAACTTCTTTATTTGTAACATTATCGATACATTCCATATTACACCATTCATCAAAATAATCAGACATATTGGTAAATTTGGTGTATTGTGTCTTAATTAAATATAGTATTATGTTCTTATACTGTTAACAATGATCAATCAAGAAAATATATTATACTAATAATGAAAAACTATATGTTAATTTTATTTTTGTTAATAATCATATTGTGGTTTGGTTTAAATACAATAATCGATTTTTTTGATAAAATAAAACCAATAGTTAATCAAGAATTATTGGTTGACAAATTTAACAATAATGGATATATAATAATTCCAAATGTATTATCAAATAGTGAATGTAATGTAATAATCAACACAATAAAAAATGAATTAAACAATAGTAAAGCAGAATTTGGAAATATCAATAGTCAACATAAAAGAATAGATTTAAAACTTCCTCTCGAAAAAATGGGAAAATCAATAAAATTAGTTTATGAAAGGTTAAATACTTTTATAAATACAATATTACCTAATTCTAAGGTTGTCGAATGTGCATCGTTGATAAGTTATCCTGGCGCTTATGCACAAACATGGCATTATGACACATATCCAACAAAAAATAGTGGAAAATTAATATCTTTTGGTATAGCTTTAGACAATATTGAAGATAATATGGGTCCACTTGAAGTAATGGTTGGTTCTAACAAATTATTTAAAATGGATAACAATGATCAATTAATAGATAAATTACATGAGAAACATAAAACAAAAAGTTATTTTACAAATTATTATAAATCTGTTGGAAATATGAAATATGAAATAGAAAAGAGGGGGGGAATAGGTGAATATTCTGCAGATGATCTTATTAATGATGAGGCAACTGAAATGTTATGTAGAATAATGGATATAAAAAGAGTAAAGTGTTCAGCTAGTAAAGGTAGTTTAATAATATGGTCTTCAGAAGTACATCATCGTGGTGGTGCAAATATATCTAATCAATCAAGACCGATATTTTATTTTTCATTACTAGGTTCTGGGGAATCACCAATGGGTGCAACATATTCGTTAAAATCGGATGATGAAAGAGTATATGTAGAAAATTTATAGATTTACTTTCCTTTTAGAATAAAAATTAATATGGCGACTGCTAAAATGAATATGAAAAAAAACAATATTGATGTGACTATTATATAAGGATATAAATGTGCAAATGCATATCTAATAATTGGATCAATTAAGTCATTTTGTAGACGTGCCATATTTTTTTTCTCACGTACCTCATCAAGTGTATGGTGTAATAAATCACGTATAATTTCTCTAATTATCATGATTGCGTTTGAAATAATTATTATATTATAATTCTTAAATCAACGCATGTCGACATTTGAAGATGAATATGATTCAGATGCAGAATATGTCCCTGATTTTGATATGGTTGATTTAAGTGACTTTCAATTAACAGATGGTGGCGAATTAGTTGGTGGATCTTGGGGTGCTATGGTTGAACATTGTAAGGATGATGATGTTACGTTTCAATTTGCAATGCCAATATTTAAAGTGGGGAACAGTCTTGATATAACTGAGGCTTCTAAAAATGGATTTTTGAAATTAAAATTAGAAGATAATGATGCTAAACATGTTGAGTTTATGCAATGGATTGCTAACCTTGAATCTTGGTTAGTAGAAGAATTTGTAAAGAACCATAATAAATGGTTTGGACATATGTGGCAGAAAGGTGGTCCATTGGAGGGTCGTCCATTACCACCTGCGGCTGCTATAAAAGAAATGTATCATCCAATAATTGGGGATGATAAAATATTTTGTTCACGTGTTCACATAACAAAGGGTACATACGATGTTCAGTGTATGGATTCGGAACAAAATATGATTGATTTTTCAAAGATAGTAAACTGTAATGTAGTACCGTTAGTAGAATTAAAAGGTATTTTTATGAAACCTCGCGGATACAATCCTGATATTGTACTTCGTGGATTGGTGATTGTTCCTGATGAAGATAATAGTGAACAATCACGCACTGATCAATATTGTTTATTTCACACACCTGAAAATGTAGAACAATATGCTTATTATGATTATGCTACTGATGATGAAACTGCAAGTGAAGCGGGTGATGATATTGATGAAACAGAATTAGATGAAATAATATCAAAAGAGAATGAAGAAGGAACACCATCTACTGAAGGTGTACAAGAATCTGTTTCTGAAAATATTGAAACACAACCACAATTAGAAGAATCTACTAAACAAGTTGAAATTTCAACCCCAGATGAAGTTGCAGCTCCAGTTGAAGTTGCAACTTCAGTTGAAGTTTCAGAAAATGCTGCTCCATCTGATGTATCTTCGGAAGTTCCTAGTCAATCGAACACTTCAGAACCAAATGAAGAAACAATTAAAGAATTAATGCGCGCTACAGAAAATGCGAAAAAAGCTGCTAAAGAAGCTGAAGATTTATATCAAACATATATGAATAAGCATAATAGTACAACAACTAATTAAATTAGTTGTTATATATCTTATTTTTTATAGGAAAATGATGTGAATTTACTAGTATGAATAAGAGGTAAGTTTTTAATTAATTTATTTGATTTTGTTTTTTGATTACACCATAGTTTTAAGATATAATGACCATTTTTAGGACTAATCGATAATCCTTGAACAAAATCATCTTTTTTATCTTCTATTATTTCGTTTGAAATCATGTATTCTATCCATATTTTACATACATTGTGTAGTTCTTTTGTATCAATTTTAATAGATATGAATCCTCCATCTTTATTTTCAGGGCTTGACCAATCTGGAAATACATCTTCTTTCATAATAAAAAAAATTCCACTGTTGTAATGTGATTGATTTAAATATTTGAATATTCCCCAAAAAATTTCTGCATTTTTTGTTTTAGTCAAAAAGTTATAGCTGTCTCTAGACCAGCTTGCATTTCTTGAAGAATGAAACCAGAATGACCACCCATTTTTCATATCTCCCATAAGAATATATATATATTAACTTGGTTAAAAGTTATACTAATTTTTATGTATGTGGTACAGCATTTCCCCAAAAATTATCAGGTGTTACTAATCTATATCCGCTTTCTCTTAGAATAGCTTCTTGAGTTCTATTATTATCTAATTGACTTCTGTCATAAAACACAGGATTGGTTCTTGGAGCTGGATTCGATGGATATGATAACAATCTAAATGGCGCAACTTCATCAAGCACTACATATTTTGTGTATTTTGATTTAGAATTTTGAACTGTTAAAATTACATGTGGAGGAATCAATTTTGTTCCAAGATGCGAATAATAAGCGTTTGGATATTTCATTCTAATATAAAAAACACTTTTCTTGGGAATTATAGTACCTTGATTAATAGTATTATCAAAAGCTATTTCTGCATCTGGAAATGGTATTGCAGAACCAGTATATGATTGGCGCAAATCAGGTGGTTGAGGTGCTTTATAAAATACTTTTGTAGAATTAGTCCAATCTTTCAATGTGCATTTTAGTTTAAGCATGTTTGGGCATTTACGAATAACTTCAACACTTATATTTGAAGAGTCTTGATTCATATTAGTATAAGATATAAATAAAAAATGCGCGTCTTAATTTGTTTAAAATATTTGACATTTATGATTATGGAACTAATACAAACTTTTAACACAACTTTGAATGATTTAATAAACAATTTGCAAAAATGTTATCCTCAAGAAACAAAAAATGTTACGATTATAACTGAGCTAAATGATACACGTCCGCTTCAAAAATTTATGAAGTCAATAGGTGAAGATGTCAATAAAATATCAGTAAAAGATGAAACTTTTTTTGATTGTGAACGAACATGTCTAGATTGTGATTTGTCTCAAATTTGGAAATCAAATAAAACAAATGAACAAAACAAGGATGTTATTTGGAAATTTATGCAAACCCTTGTATTAATAGGAACAACAATCCGTTCTAAGTCTAAAAGCTTAGAAGATTTTTTCGAAAATTTCAGTGATGATAAAATGTTTGACGATGTTGAAGGTGTACAAACTCAGATGATGAATATTGTTCAAAAACTTTTGGAAGAAAATGACGAAATATTGGAAAACAATAATAGTGATTCCGATTCAGCAAATAACGAAGAAAATAGTGATAATGATGATAATGGTGAAGATGGTGATCCAACTTCAAAATATGAAGAAATGTTTAAAAATACAAAGATTGGTAATTTAGCAAAAGAAATAGCGCAAGACATTGATATGTCATCATTTGAAAATGACATAGGAAATATGGAATCTCCTGATATTTCATCTATTATGCAGAAATTAGTTGGAGGTGGTGGTTTAAAAAATTTGGTACAATCTGTTGCTCAAAAACTAAAAAATAAAATGGAAAGTGGTGATGTCAATCAAGAAGAATTAGTAGGTGAAGTTGGTGAAATGATGGAAAAGATGAAAAAAGATAAAAAATTCAAAAAAATGTTTAAATCTAAAGATTTTCAAGGTATGTTCAAAGAAATGATGAAACAAAAAGGACAAGTGGTTGATGACGATGAAGATTTTAGTGCACTTGAAGAAATGTGTTCTAATATGAACATTCCCAATAAAATGCATAATATGTTACCACCACCCCAAAGTTTTCGAGGTGGTGGTAGACGAAATGGTGTAAAAAATCGATTACGTAGAAAACTTGAAGCAAAAAATGCTGCAGCAAAAGCATTATCTGAAACTCCTATTGAATAATTTAAGTTATAATATTGAAATACATTATTTATTAAAAATTTGTATATTAGTATAAAAATATGAATTTTGTACGTGTAATTTTAAGTATATTTTATTTAAAGTATTACAAAAAAATTATAAAAAATTGTGGATTCAGTAATAATACTAATGTTAAAATGTCATATAGTGATTTTATGAAATTCAATGATATTATTCAATGAAATTATGTCATATATTATAATATAATGAGTGGATGTGATACACCAATAATTGTTATCACTTGTCATGGTATATATTATGAAGAAGAATACAAACCTTCTAAATGTAATGTTCATAAATTAAATGCTACAAAAGTTGGTATTGCAAATTATGTAAAACAAGATGTGCTACATACCATCCCCAGAGCAGTTTCGTCTGCTTTATTAGAAACAGATTGTCAAAAAGCGGTTGATATATTACAAGAATATTTTTCATGTGAAGATTATTATGATGATCGAGGAAATACATTAGCAACGCCTGCGCAACGAGATAGTCAAGATTATATGAATTACACTTCAGATTGGAAAAAGAAATGTTTATACAATATTAAGAAATGGAATAAAGCTGATGTGTTTTTGAACAAAAATTATCAAATATCAAAAGGTGATGATATATTAGATTTATTGGAAGACGATGAAGGAAATTATTTGACGGATGAAAGTGGTAATCTTGTTGAGGCGTATGACAATAGAATTGTAATGTTTTTAAATAATGGAAAAAAAATTGATTTATTACCAAGTTGGAATATTACAAGCGTATCCAATAATCCTATGGAAACATTAATGAAAAAAAGAAGAACAACATTTAATATTACTTTAGAAGAATTAATTAATAAAGTTTATCAAATGGGATTTAGTGATATAATAATAGTTGATCTGTCATGCTCTGTATGTTCAGAAGATTCCGGATTGAAAGATAATGTTAGAGCACTTAGAAATTTAAATAGACAAAAAAGAGGAGGTAACAATAAATTAACACGAAAAAAATTATATAAACAAAAAAAACCATGGAATAGTGCAAAAAATCATAAATCAAAAGCCACTAAAGGTGGAGTAAATAGTAAAAGATATGATAATGTGGTATTATATAATCCAAAAGATCCAGTTGGTTTGGGTGTACGTGTATTTGAAACTGATGTAATACCAATAAATAAATATACAAATGAAATAGTTGAAGATATTTCTACTGTTCCACATAGTGATATAACATACAGAAATATTAATCGAAGCAAACTTCAAAAAACTTTTGAAGATATTTCTAATTGGGAAAATGATGAAAGCAATCCAAATATGAGTTATTTAAAACAAATTATAAATACACATAAATCCAAAGAATTATTATCCGATTCCAGTGATTCTTATGAAATGAGTACAATAAGCAATGATTCTAGTGAAAATACATTAAACAAAGAAAATGTGTATTCAGAAGAATTAGAATTGAATAACCCTTTGCGAAAAAATTCCTCAGATGTTTCTTTACTTTCAATTGCTTTTAAATTAGAAAAACCGGAGATATCAGAGAATGATAAAAAATTAAAAAAATTATTGAATAAAAGGCGTATTGCTGCAAACAAATATTTAAAATATTTAGGTCCAGATACCAACAGTTCTAATAAATATGACAAATTTAAATCTAAAGCAAATGATGAAAAAAATATTGATGTTTTAGAACGTTTAGAAATTTTAAGGGAACCAAGCAGTATAAAAATGAAACCAGATGAATATGCAAAATTGTTAGAAGAAACAGAAGAATTTAAGAAAAAAGCATATAAATTGCAAAAAGAAAAAATAGAGAAAGACGCAATAATAATTCCAAAAAAAAACGAAACAAAAGTAAATAAACCCGGTGCTCCCAAAACACCTCAACTTGATTCATATGAATCATTAAAAGGAGGTAATAGTAAACGGATTCATCGTTTACCTATTAAAAATCGTAGAAAAAGATCAAGTGTTGTTGCTGGTTGGAATCCAAGATCTGTTGTTGCAAACACGTCTTTGATGCATAATGTTGAAGATGAATTGAAAAACGCAAGACAATATTATATTGATACACAAAACAAGAAATTAGAGCTTTATGGTGAACTTAATTATCAAAAAGATAAGCTGAATGATTTACCAGAAAAAATAGATGATCCAAATCAAAATAACTTGATATCATTGTTTTATCAAAAAAAAATAGATAATCCTGAATATAAGGAAACATTAAAAAAAATAGATGAATTGACTAGAGAACATGAAATAGCAAAACAAGAATTTGAAGCAGCAGAAGAGTTGTGGGATAATTATATCAAATCTGCAAATAGCATTCCTATATCTAAAAGATATAATTTTGCTAAAGGATAATAAAAATGAAGGCTTTATTTATTATAATAGAAAAACAATGAATAATATTTATAAAAAAGAAGAAACTATGTCAAATAAGGATAATTCAGAAAAAAAAGTTTTTAAAGAAAAAAAATATAAAAGGCGTGATAATGCAATTTTGAATTCATATCCTTCTAATTATGGAATTGTTGACAAAGCAAAAATAAATAGTGAGTTAATGATGTTTCAACAAATGTGTATGATTTCTGGAACTCAATATTCTTTATGTTTAGCAACACAATATTTGAATAAAATAGGAATAAATATTTGTGAAACTGATGTTAAAAATATGTATTTAAACAAAGAAATAAATTTTATTAGCGATTATCGAGAAGATAATAAAACAATGCTAGAAAATTTCTTAAAAAAAAGAGAAACTTAGTTCTTTTCAGCATTGTTTTATTCTTTGTGAACATAAATCAAAAGCTTTGTGACCGATTTTGTCTTACTTTTACAGAATTATTGTGTGAATTTAAATCGGTATAAACAACATTATTTGTGGGAACACAATTATTAGTATTTGATTGTGTGAATGCAACCATTTCCTGATAATACTCAATATTACACGCCCAGCTCTTTGTGTTGTGTTTCAAATTTAAGCTTCGCCTTTCTGATGGACTCATTCTTAGAAGTTTGTCCATTTTAACAAGATTTTTTAGAAATACTTTTTCGTTTAATACTTCCGAATTATTAAATCTAAATACTTGAATATCAAATTCTAAAGTGGCGAAGTTTTTTTCTGGATTGTAATCATTTAGCATACCAGTATCTTTTTTCGCATTCACATAGAATAGAGTAGAATCTTCATCCATGGGCCATCCTTGCTTTTTAAGAATATAATTATAAAATGCTACTTGAATTTGGTTGTATTCAAAGAAAACATTTCCATCAATTGACTCATTTTTAGATGTGGATTTATAATCAAGTATCATATACGTTCCAGTATCTTCATTATGCAACAATTCATCTAAACCACCACCAATAGTTATTCCAGCCAATTCATTGCCGTCAGACTCTGTGAAAGTGTACTTTAATCCATGGCGCAATGAATCCCTAAACTTTTCTATATCAATTTTAGAACCGTCTGGAGCATATTTGGCTGGCTTCCAACCATCTAAATTGTTTTGTTTTAAATAGTAAGGACACGTTTCGGATTCTCTCGCTTTATCAAAATCTAGTTTAAGATTTTCATCTGTTGCATTGTTCAATAACCAACTTGGGGTTTTTTCTTTAATACACGTCTTCTTGCCGCAATAGCAGGCGGCACATCCAATAAATTGTTTATAAGACGATGGGCTGATGGGTTTACGTTTCTTAAAACGAGGTTTATGATAGATATTGTGAATGAGTTTCTTTTCATCCCATTTATCTTTTAACAATTTCATTGCTTCTTTTTTAGTTCTTTTTTTAGATTCTTCTTCTAACTTTACCCTTTCCTTTTCAGCTTTTTTTGCATTGTGAATAGCTTGTCTTGCTGCAATTCTATCTTTTTCAATAGCTTCTCTCTCTTGTTGTTTTTTCTTTTTTTGAATTTCCTTTTCTTGTTGTTTTTTCTTTTTTTGAATCTCTTTTTCTTTTTGTTTTTGTAACCATTCAGCATGTTTTGGATGATTTTTGCATTTTGTATATTCTCTAGAACTATGATCGGGTGATCCACAATATTTACAATTACAATCGCTCATAATTGTCACAATATTCAAATACTTTTAGATAGATTATCAATTAATATGAATGTTATACTAATCATTTTTTTTGAAAAGTTATTTTACACCTTTTCTAAAAAAAATGAAATATGAATTTTATAAATATATTAGATGTGAGTTAACAATAATCAAAATGGAATATTCGTTCAATGATTTAAAAAAATTATTTGAAAGTTATGGATATTTCTTTTATTATAAAATAATTCCTAAATCAAATACTTGTTGGGCTACTCAAACTAGATTAGATTATTTTAACATTATTGTAGAAATCAAAGATAAATGTGAAAATCTTGTATTCTTTACAGATGAAAATGTATTTACTATAAAAAATGGAGAAAAAATGATTTGTGAAAAATGTATTAATATTTGTATTGGAGATTATAATATATTTGGGAAAGATTTTAGCTTTGAATGTAGTGAAATTAATGAGTTAGAAAATGATTTACAAAGACAATTACAAATTATGTAATATAAATGTTAAATAAATCAATTTTTTTATTATTTCACATTGGTAAAACCTTGTCTCTTTGCTTATACACATGATATACATGACACATCAGAATTCCAATGGCACTAGTTATTACAAATGATAATGTAATTATTTTATGAATATTTTCGGAATCGTTGATATTTGTACTAGATATATTTGATATAGTTGAATTTGATATATTTATATGTATAAACATTAATTTATTTATTAATAATCAATGGGTAAAAAAGATGGAAATAAAGGTGCAAAAATTTTCAAAACGAAATGTTCCCAGTGTCATACAATTGGTGAAGGTCAAGCTTCAAAGCAGGGTCCTAATTTGTATGGTTTGTTCGGTAGAACTGCTGGATCTTTTACAGGATTTTCATATTCAAATGCAGTAAAAGATTCCGGAGTTGTTTGGGATGAAGACACATTAGATCAATGGTTGACTAGCCCCAAAAA
>MDSV01181689.1_pt1 | contig 26842 bp, 18 predicted proteins | sample 810851 | NCBI WGS metagenome assembly MDSV01 (sample SAMN05326640, study PRJNA326480) | marine metagenome | isolation source: seawater | place: Atlantic Ocean: North East | collected 2012
AAGCTTTAGTTACTTTGACTAAAGTTTTATTTTTTGGACTCCCATATTGTATAAAGTAAATCCAAAAATATCTGAATATTGTTCAATTGTTTTTGATAAAGGTGTGCCTGAACCATGACCAGCATCTTTTTCTATCCTAATTAAAACTGGATTTTCACCTACGTGTTTATCTTGAAGATGAGCTGCAAACTTAAAAGAATGAGCAGGTACAACCCTGTCATCATGATCCCCTGTTGTAATAAGAGTAGCTGGATATGATGTGTTTTCTTTTACATTATGAACTGGGGAATAATTTAACAAGTACTTAAACATCTCTTCAGATTCTTCTGAAGTACCATAATCAAAAGCCCAACCTGCTCCTGAAGTAAACTTGTGGTATTTTAGCATATCTAGAACACCAACTGCAGGTAATGCAACTTTCATTAAATTAGGTCTTTGAGTCATAACAGCTCCTACCAATAAACCACCATTAGACCCACCTCTTAAAGCTAAATATTCAGAAGATGTATAATCTGATGATATAAGATACTCAGCTGCAGCAATAAAATCATCAAATACATTCTGTTTTTTTAGCTTTGTTCCAGAGTTATGCCATTCTTTTCCATACTCACCTCCTCCTCTAATATTTGGCACTGCATAAATTCCACCTAATTGCATCCAAACAGCATTTGGAACACTAAACCCTGGAGTTCTAGATATATTAAAGCCTCCATATCCATATAGTATTGTTGGGTTCTTACCGTTTAAAACTAGATCTTTCTTATGAGTAATCATCATAGGAACACTTGTACCATCTTTTGATTTATAGAAAACTTGCTTAGAAGTATATTCAGATGAGTTAAATTCAATTTCAGGTTTCCAATATAGATCATAATCTCCATTATCTGGGTCAAATGAATATAGGCTACCAGGGGTATAATAATTAGAAAATGAAAAATATAATTCTTCTTGATCTTTTTCACCATAAAATCCACTAGCACTTCCAAGTCCAGGCAAATCAATTATTCTAACTAAATCTCCATTATATTTATATTGACGAACCTCTGAAACTGCATCAACCAAATATTTTGCAAAAAAATATCCACTACCAGCACTTACTGAAAAAACATTTTTACTCTCAGGAATTACATCTTTCCAATTATTTCTATTTAATTTATTTGCAGATGTTTTTACTAATCTTTTATTTGGGGCATCATAGTTTGTGAAAATATAAAAAGTATCACCATCAGTGTCCACAATATTATCATCTGTTGATTCATCATTACTTATAGTCTGAATTTTTTTTGGATTATTAACTAAGTCTATCATAAACAATTTGTTTCCATCAGTTAAATTTGAAGCAGAGATAAATAAATAATTGTTATCGTCTGATACACTTCCTGAAACATATCTATACTTAAGTTCTGAATTACCAAAAACTATATTATCAGATTCTTGCTCTTCTTCTAATTGGTGATAATAAAGCTTGTGTCTATCTGTATAATCTGTAAGTTCACTCCCCTTGGGTTTATCGTATGAAGAATAGTAAAAGCCTTCATTACCCTTCCATGAAACTCCACTAAACTTAATATTTGTAAGAGTGTCTCCAATTATTTCTTTTGTTTCAGTATTCATTACGACTGCTTTTCTCCAATCACTACCTCCTTCAGAGATTAAATATGAAAGAAATTTTCCGTCATTTGAAAAGTAAAGTCCTGTAAGTGAAATAGTTCCATCATCTGAGAAGCTATTTGGGTCTAGAAAAACTTCTTCATCCGAAGCTGAATTAATTTTTTTTCTATATACAACATATTGATTTTGCAGACCATCATTTTTGTAATAATAAATATAATCACCTCTATAAAATGGGCTGGCTTGTTTCTCATAGTTCCAAATAGTTGTTAATTTATTTTTCAGCTTATCTCTGTATGGAATCGAATTTAAATAATCAAAAGTTACTTCATTTTGACTATCTACCCAGTCCATTGTATTTGACGAAAGATCATCTTCAAGCCACCTATATGGATCCTCTATATCAGTTCCAAAATATGTATCAACCATTATTTTTTTTTCAGTTATTGGATAATTAATATCTGTAGATGTATTACAGGAAACAATTAAAATTATAGATAGGGCAAAAAAAGATTTATTCATGGTTTTATTTTAATAGCAAATTATTGATTTTTTTAATTAATGAGGGTCCTTTATATATAAAACCAGTGTATAACTGAACAAGATCAGCTCCGCATTTAAATTTTTCTATAGCATCTTCTGCACTCATAATACCACCCACTCCAATTATTGGAAAATTTTTATCTAAATTTTTTCTAAGATATTTTATGATGTCATTACTCTTATCTTTCAACAATTCTCCACTCAAACCTCCAGTTTCATTTTTATGCTTTGACTTTAAATTATCTCTTGAAATAGTTGTATTTGTTGCTATAATACCATCTATTTTTAGTTCAGAAACTAATGAAATAATATCATCCAATTCTTTTCTTTCTATATCGGGAGAGATTTTCAACAACATTGGTTTTCTTGAAGATTGACTATTGTTATAGTTAATTAAACTTTCTAATAATGGCCTCAAAAGATTTTTGTCATGAAACTGTCTTAGGTTTTTTGTGTTAGGTGAGCTAATATTGATTGCAAAGTAATCAACAAAATCATATAATCCTTGAAGACATTTTAGGTAATCTTTATGGCCATCTTTATTTTCAGTAAAAAAATTCTTACCAATATTAGCTCCTATTATAATGTCTCTTTTTTTCCTGAGATTCTTAGTTATTTCATCTAGACCTTTATTGTTGAATCCGAGCCTGTTAATTAATGATCTATCTTCAACTAATCTAAAAATTCTTTTTTTTGGATTTCCAGGCTGAGGTAAAGGTGTAACTGTTCCAATTTCTATAAAACCAAAACCGAAATTTGAGAATTCGTTGTAACATTCTGCGTTTTTATCAAAGCCTGCAGCCAAACCTACTGGATTTTTAAAATTTAAACCAAATAGGTCTCTTTCTAGAACTTTTGAATTTGTAAGAAAAAAGTAACGAAGTATCTGTTTAGAAAAAGGAAATAAATTAAGGATTTTGATTGCCTTTACTGAAAATTCATGAATTAACTCTGCATCAAAAAGGAAAAGAATTCTTCTTATTAAGCTATACATTAAGTATTTAAATTTGATGAAAGCTCTAAAGAGATTGCAGATTTTTCAATTTTTAGTTTACCTGCCATAGTATCAATAACACATGTTGTGTTTTTTTCATCAAATTCGTTAATTCTTGCATGAACACCAGACTTTGTTATAATTCTATCTCCTTTTTTTAAGTTTTTTAAGAATTTTTTTTCTTTACCACTTCTTCTCATTGAAGGAATAACAATAAACAAAATAAAAACTAGAGCTAGTAATAGAAAATAAGGGAATTGAGATTCCATAATTAATTATTTTTAGGTTCAACAAAAGCTTGTATTCTTAATAGCTGTCCTCCATCTGGAGTATTAGCAGAAACTTTAATCATTTTTTGCTGTAAATTAGGCCTTCCATTAGAATCAAAGTTAACTTCAATTTCTCCATTACCTCCTGGTTTTATAGCAATATTTTTTGGGTACTTTGGAACTGTACAACCACAACTCCCAACTGCATCAACAATATATAAATCATTTTTTCCAGTGTTTGTAAATTTAAAAATAGTTTTGGCGATTTCACCTTCCTTTATATTTCCAAAATCATGGAATATATTATCAAAAGTTATTTCAGCATAACTTGGTTGAGCCTGAGAATTTGACTGATTATCAGCTTTAATCTTACTTGCAGCAGTTTCATTACATGCAAATAAAAAAAGAGATAAGGCTATAACTGTACAAACATATCTATTGAATTTCATAATTTATTTTTTTCAAAATTACTAAATTTTACGAAATAAGTCCTCGTCCTGTTTTAACTATTAAACCTTTGTCAGTTAAATCTTTTATCAGATTATCCAATACACCATTTATAAATTTCCCAGAGCTAGGCGAAGAGAATTCTTTAGCAATTTCTATATACTCATTTATAGTAACTTTTGGAGGAATAGATGGGAAATACAAAAGCTCAGCTATAGAAGTAATCAAGATTGCATAATCAATCTTAGCAATCCTTTCAGAGTCCCAGTTAGGTGTTCTTCCAATCAAGTGATTCTTTAAATCTTCATTATTTGAAAGTATGTTGTTAAATAGATCTTGACCAAATTCAATTTCATCTTGATAATCATAAAGGGATGGTAAATGGAAAGATTTAGGATTTTGCAAATCAATTTTTTCTATATTTTTTAAAATAAAAGAGTTTATGTAAGGAAAATCATTAATCCAGTTTAAATTTTGATCCTCTAAAAATTCATAAAGAAGGTCAGATTCAGCGATAATATCAGAGTAACTTTCTATAAAAAATTCTAATTTACTGTCTTTATCATCTTTATTTAACTCAGTATACTTTTTATTAAGTTCAATAAAATCTGATTGCAAATCAATTATGTAGTTTAAGTTTAAGTCCCAATTGACTAGTTGTTTACGTTTAAAATTTTTTTGATTGAGCTTATTGAAAAAAAAGAAATAAGGATTTTGACTTACAAATGAACAAGAGAATTTTTTTGATTCAATATTATTAAAATATAAATTGATTTCTTTAATGAAATCAATCATACAATAAAAAAGATCGAGTGTGGTTGATGAACTTTTAGTAATATGAGTTTTTAGTGTACTATGATCTATTAATTCAACTGAGTTTGAATATATTGATTGAATAACTATAGTACGAATATGTCTTCTGTTTAACATCTGTAAAGAACTTCGCCAAAATTAGTCAATTATAACATATAATTAAAATAAATTAGAAGTTATAAAGTTTATATTTGTTTACCCTATGAAAGAATTAAAGAGACTAAATAAATTCTTACTTAAATACAAAGGAAAACTTTTACTAGGACTAGTCATTACAGTAGTATCCAGAGTTTTCTCATTAGTAACACCTAGACTTGTTGGTGATTCAATGACTACAATTGAAAATTATTTAAATCTTGAGTCAGTTTCTCCAGATGAATTAAAAGAAATTCTTCTTATGAACATTGTATTTATAGTTGGAGCATCTTTGATCTCTGGGTTTTTTACTTTTTTAATGAGGCAAACAATTATAAATGTTTCAAGATATATAGAGTTTGATGTTAAGAATGAAATTTTTTCTCATTACCAATCACTAGATCAAGTTTTTTATAAAAAAAACAGAACTGGTGACCTTATGAATAGAATTAGTGAGGATGTTAGTAAAGTTAGAATGTACTATGGTCCAGTTTTGATGTATGGTACTAATGCTATAATTTTATTTATAGTAATTATATCATATATGTTTAGCGTAGCTCCTAAACTCACAATTTACAGTTTAATTCCCCTACCAATATTATCGATTTTTATATATAAAATAAGTGATTTAATTAATAAAAAGAGTACTAAGGTTCAAGAGAGTTTATCTGACTTATCTACATATTCACAAGAAAGTTTTAGTGGAATATCAGTTTTAAAATCATTTAACATACAAGATCTTATATTTGGCAAATTTGACAAATATGCATTAGAAAGTTTTAAAAATAATCTTAGTCTTGCAAAAATTCAGGCTTGGTTTTTTCCTATTATTTTATTTCTAATTGGATTAAGTAATTTAATCGTAATATATATTGGTGGTAAAGAATTTATTGATGGTAATATTGAAATTGGGGTGATAGCTGAATTTATAATATATGTTAATATGTTAACATGGCCAGTAACCCTTGTAGGCTGGGTAACATCAATAGTAAAACAAGCAGAAGCATCTCAAAAAAGGATAAATGAATTTCTTGATTCAAAGACAAAATTAAAAAATGGAGATTTAACTATTTCTAAGAAAGATTCTAAAAGTATTATTTTTAAAAATGTATCATTTAAATATGATCAAACTGGAATTGAAATTTTTAATTCTTTTGATTTAAAAATTGAAGAAGGAAAAACTATTGGAATTGTAGGAAAAGTTGGTTCAGGAAAAACTTCAATTTTAGATTTAATTTGTCGAATTTACGATCCATCTAGTGGAGATATTTTTATTGGAGATAAGAACCTAAAATCTTTAAAATTGAGTGAATTAAGAAAAATCATAAGTTATGTTCCTCAAAATAACTTTTTGTTTTCAGAAAGTATTCAAAGAAATATTCAGTTTGGAAACCCTAAAGCCACTAAAGATCAAGTGCAAAAGGCTGCAGTTTTATCTGAAATAGACCATGAAATATTGAAATTTGAAAAAGGATATGAAACAATTCTAGGTGAAAGAGGGGTTACTTTATCAGGAGGTCAAGTTCAAAGACTTTCAATAGCAAGATCATTTATAAAAGATTCTGATATATATTTATTTGATGACTGCTTTTCTTCTTTAGATTCTGATACAGAAGATAGAATCATTACTAATTTGAAGAATAATTTTAATAATAAAACATTATTAATTGTTAGTCATAGAGTTTCTTGTGTTAGACATGCAGATAAGATAATTGTTTTAGAAAATGGTAAGATAGTTCAGAAAGGAACTCATAATGAATTAATTTCTAAAGAAGGTTTTTATAAAGAGCTCAACGCAAAACAAAACAGCGAGGTTAATAAGTAGATTTGATTATATTTGATTAAAATACAAATTATGGAAAATCAAAATGATTACAATGCTGAAGAAATATTTTCTAAAGCATTAAGAGCAGGAAGAAGAACTTATTTTTTTGATGTAAGAGAAACAAAAGCTGGAGATTATTACCTAACAATAACTGAAAGCAAAAAATTTACTAATGAAGATGGGACTTTTTACTACAAAAAGCATAAAATATACCTATACAAAGAAGACTTTGCTGAATTTAATTCTTCTTTAAAAGAAACTTGTGACTATATTATAGAAAACAAGGGAACTGAAGTAATTAGTGAAAAACACGATAAAGATTTTGAATCAAAGAAAGAAAAGAAAGAAAGTTCAGAACCTCAAAAACAAGAAGAAGAAACTGTAAAAGAAGAAAATGTTGAAGAAGAAAAAGACTTTGCAGATGTTGACTTTGAAGATGATGATCAATAAATATTAAATTATTTCCAATATGAAAAAACTATTTTTTATTCTAGCCCCTATATTCTGTTTGAATGCTCAAGTACAAATGGATTACTATTTAAATGACATGAGTCAATATAATTCTTCAATACCAACACCTGAAAGTGTGATTGGTCATCAAGTTGGAGAATTTCATGTAAGTCATGACAAACTAAGTCATTACGTTCAAGAGCTTTCTAAATCTTCTAAGAGAGTTAAATTAGTTAAAAGGGGTAAGACATATGAAAATAGAACATCATGGTTAATGATTATTACGAGTGAATCTAACCACTCTAATCTTGAAGAAATTAGACAACAACATCTTAGATTATCAGATTCTAAAAATATTGATATTGATACTTCTAATATGCCAATTGTAGTTTATCAAGGATTTTCTGTTCATGGAGATGAACCTAGTGGGTCAAATGCTAGCTTATTATTAATGTATCATCTTCTTGCAAGTGACTCTGATGAGACAAAAGAGCTTCTTGATAATACTGTAATTTTATTAGACCCTAGTTTCAATCCAGATGGTCTTCAAAGATTTTCACAATGGGCTAATATGAATAAAAATCAAAGCTTAAATCCTGATCCTAGTGATAGAGAATATAATCAATACTGGCCTAGAGGAAGAACAAATCATTATTGGTTTGATTTGAATAGAGATATGCTACCAAATCAATTACCAGAAACTAATGCGAAAATTGAAACATTTACAAAATGGATGCCTAACATTCTTACTGATCATCATGAGATGGGTACAAATTCATCATTCTTTTTTCAACCTGGTGTTCCAGAAAGAAAGAATCCTTTAATCTCAGACTTAAATCAAGCTCTTACAAAGGAGATTGGAACTTATCATGAGGATGCTTTAAATAAAATTGGATCTCTTTATTATTCTGAAGAAAGTTATGATGATTTTTTCTTTGGAAAAGCTTCAACATACCCTGATGCTAATGGAAGTATTGGAATATTGTTTGAACAAGGAAGTTCAAGAGGACACATACAGGAAAGTGTTAATGGGATACTAACTTTCCCTTTTACAATTAGAAATCAACTAACTGCAGCTTTTTCAACTTTAAAGGCTGCTCAAAATATGAGAGTAAAATTACTTAATTATATGAAGGGCTTTTATGATGATCAGATAGATCCTGCTAATAAGTATGAAAGTATTATTTTTGGTAAGCAGAAAGATAAATCTACTGTACATCACCTTGCTGATGTTTTAAATAGCCACAAAATTAAATTTAATACTCTATCTCATGATGTTGAGGTAAACGGTACAAAATACTCTAAAGAAAACAGTTATATAGTTCCTCTTAATCAACCAAAAAGAACTTTGATAAGAGCTATGTTTGATACTCAAACCAGTTTTAATGACAGTTTATTTTATGATGTATCAGCATGGACATTTCCATTAGCTTTTAATGTAAACTATGATAAAACAGACAGATTTAATAAGCCTGGTAGACTCGGAATAAAATCTGAAGAAGTACAAAATTTAGAAAGAATAACTGGAAGCGTTGATGATAAATCAGATTATGCATACTTATTTGAACCACATGACTATTATGCTCAAGCAGCAGTTTATGAATTAATAAAAAATGGATTAAGAGTCAAAACAGCGACTAGAACATTTGCAATTAATGGTGAAAATTTTGACTATGGTACTTACATGGTTTCTGTTCAAAATCAATCTCTTAATTCTGATGAAATATACAATCTATTAGTTGATGTTTCATCAAGAACCGGAATAAATATTAAATCTCAATCTACTGGTATAACTGAAGGAATTGATTTAGGATCAAATAACTTTGAAATTGTCAAAGAGCCTAAGATTGGTCTTATTGTAGGTGAAGGTGTTAGAAGTTATGATGCCGGTGAAATATGGCATCTTTTAGATACCAGGTTCAATATACCCATCACTAAATTAGATGTAAGCGATCTTGGCTATATTGATTTAAGTAGATATACTCATATAATCCTTCCAGATTACAGTGAAGGTTATCAATATCAATCAACTGGTGGAAATATTAATAAAAATCAAATTAATGATTATATAGAGGATGGAGGAAATTTAATTGCATACAGAAATTCTGTTAAGTGGGTTTCATCAAATTTATCTGAAATAGACTTTCACACAAATGAAATAACTGCTGATGATGTTACTTTTTCAGAAAGACAAAGCTTCTTTGGAGCTCAACAAACAGGTGGAGCAATTTTTAATTCAATAATTGATAAAAGTCATCCTGTTAACTTCGGTATTGAGTCTAATTCATTACCATTATTTAGAAACTCTAATGTCTATATGACCAAAAGCGAGCAGAGCTTTAATAATCCTATAGTTTATTCATCTAGTCCTCTTATGAGTGGCTACATTTCTGAAGAAAATTTATCATTATTAAAGAAGTCAACACCATTTAAGGTTATCAGAAGTGGTAAAGGGAAAATTTTATTAATGACTGATAATACAAATTTTAGAGCTTTTTGGTTTGGTACTAATAGAATTCTTTTAAATATGTTGTTTCACTCGAATATAATGTAGTTAATTAGATACGTCACTGAGGAATTTGATTCTATAAATTCTAAGCTCTTCCTCATCATACTCTCCATCTAATTCTTGAAGTGCAATTAATATATCCTCACTTTCACTTTCTAGGAAATACTCATGTAATTCTTCTTGTTGATCTTCATCTAGAATATCGTCAACATAATAATCTATATTTAACTTAGTTCCAGAAAAGACAATGCTTTCTAATTCTAGTAGCAAAACATTAAATTCAATACCCCTTGATTCACTTATCTCATCTAGAGGAATTTTTTTATCAACATTTTGAATAAGCGATAGCTTTTTGGAAGACTTAGATCCTGAGGTTCTTAAAACAACCTCATCAGATTTAACAATATCATTTTCTTCAATATATTCTTTAATAAGTTTTATAAATTGATGACCAAATTTCACAACCTTACCCTCGCCTACTCCATTTATGTTTTTAAATTCATCTAATGATGTTGGATATTTATAAGTCATATCCTCAAGAGAAAACTCTTGAAGTATTGCATATGGTGGAAGAGATTTCTTTTTAGCAATATCCTTTCTAAGTATAATTAACTTTTTCATAAGCTCAATATCTACTATTGAAACTTTAGCTAGTCCTGGTTTTCTTTTATGAGATTTACTAAAATCATTATCTCTTGAAATAAAAAAGGCTGTAGGATTTGAAATGTATTCTTTACCTAGTTTAGAAATCTTTACTGATCCTAAATCATTGATGTCTTTTTCAAGTATTCCTTCTACAATAGAATATGTTAGTAGAGTTTTCCAAAATCTTTCGTCAATTCTGTCTTCAATTGATAATGGTAATTTTTTAACAACATCTCTTAGAAAGACTTTTTTATTATTTGAAAAATGATTTTTAATCAATATTATCATTTGATCCTTCACATTAATCTTATCTTTTGGATATCTTGAATTGTCATCCATTTCATTATCATTATAGATAGTTGGATCATATTTCTCACCAAAATAACTAAGTAAATATTTTCTTCTAGATATTGACGATTCAGCAAAGTTTGAGACTTCTTTTAATAACATAATTCCTATGTTTCTCTCCGATGATTTTTTCTTTGACAGTAACTTTTCTAGTTTTTCAACATCTTGATAAGAATAATACATTAAGCAATGCCCTTTACCACCATCTCTTCCAGCCCTTCCTGTTTCTTGATAATAACCCTCAATACTTTTTGGAACATTATGATGAACTACATATCTAACATCAGGTTTATCAATTCCCATTCCAAATGCAATTGTTGCTACAATAACATCACAATCATCTTTTAAAAATCTATCCTGATTTTCTTCTCTAACATTTTTGTCCAAACCTGCATGATAGGGTAAACTTTTTACTCCATTCATATTAAGTAGTTGAGATAAATCTTCTACATTTTTTCTTGATAGGCAATAAATAATACCTGACTCTCCTTGATTAGATTTTATGAATTTTATTAAATCTACTTTAGTTTCATCATTTTTAGGACGCACTTCGTAATATAGATTTGGACGATTAAAAGAAGATTTAAAGAGTTTTGAATCAGTTATTTTTAAATTTTTAATAATATCATCCTGAACTTTTGGAGTTGCTGTAGCAGTTAAAGCTATTACTTTAATTTTAGGATCAATAGAATCAATTACATCTCTTATTTTTCGATATTCAGGTCTAAAATCATGTCCCCATTCAGATATACAATGAGCTTCATCTATAGCTAAAAATGATATGGGTATTTTTTTTAAAAACTCAATAGTATCATTCTTAGATAGTGTTTCTGGAGCTACAAATAATAATTTAGTTTTTCCCTCGCTGACATCTTGCTTAACATTCTCTATTTGCTCTTTATTAAGTGTAGAATTTAAAACATGAGCAACAGAAGGGTCTGTATTATTTGACCTAATAAGATCAACTTGATTCTTCATTAATGCAATTAAAGGTGAAATTACAATTGCTGTTCCATCTAAAATTATAGCTGGTAACTGATAGCAGAGTGATTTACCTCCACCTGTTGGCATTATAACAAAAGAATTGTTTCCTTCAAGAAGATTTTTAATTATTGGCTCTTGAAGATTTTTAAATGATGAAAAACCAAAGTTTTCCTTTAATTTGTCTTTTAAACTTTTCAAATTATGGTTTTTTCAAATTGTTTAAATTTGCAGTATATACAATTTAAAATAAAATTCCCGTTTTGACTAATCAACAGATAATAAAAAATATTGCCCTAGATACTCTTCAGCTAGAGTCTAAATCTATTTTAGATCTCTCTAACATAATAGACTCTAATTTTTGTGATATCATAGATACACTTAGAGAATGTCAGGGTAAAATTGTTCTTACAGGGATAGGTAAAAGTGCAATCATAGGAATGAAAATTTCTGCTACTTTAAATTCAACAGGATCAAAATCGATTTTTTTACATCTTGGAGATGCACTTCATGGAGATATGGGGGTTATAGGAAAAGAAGATGTAGTTATTTGTATTTCAAAAAGTGGAGAGTCAGACGAAATTATTTCATTATCTAATCATCTAAATAAAAATAAAATATTATTAATTGGTATCTCATGTATAAAGAATTCTTCCCTCGATAACTTATCAAAAATGTTTATACATACAAAAATTGATAGAGAAGCTTGTCATAATAATCTTGCTCCCACAACTAGTTCAACTTGTCACCTTGCTATTGGAGATGCTATAGCAATGACACTTCAAAAAATAAAAGGTTTTACTCCAAATGATTTTAGTAAATACCATCCTTCAGGAAGTCTAGGAAAACAGCTTAGTCTAACACTTAAAAACTTAATTGATGATAACAGAAAACCCATTGTTAAAAATTCCTCTTCATTTCTGAAAATAATTGATGAAATTTCTGCAAACATGTATGGAGCAACAGCAGTTTTGGATGGAGATAGAATCGTTGGTATAATAACTGATGGAGACATAAGAAGAGTAATAGAAAAAAAACAAAACATAGAAAATATTTGTGCTAAAGACTTTATGAATCATAGTCCTAAAATTATGTATGAAAACACTTTAGCTATAGATGCTCTAAAGCATATGAAGGAAAATAGTATAAGTCAGGTTTTAATTTTAAATGATAATGATAAATACATTGGCATAGTTCATATTTTAGACATAATCAAACAAGGTATTAGCTATGAGTAGATCCAACGACATGTCTTTTCTTGATCATCTTGAGGAGTTAAGATGGCACATAATAAGATCAACTATATCTGTTTTACTTATTGCTATAGTTGCGTTTTTAGCAAAAGATATAATTTTTGATCAAATTATTTTTGGCCCTAAAAAAGGAGATTTTATAAGTTATCAAGTATTTTGTTCAATTTCACAATCTATTGGCGGTAATGCTTTTTGCTTTGAGGAACTTCCATTTAGAGTTCAAAGTAGAACTGTCTCAGGTCAATTTTCAGCACATTTATGGACATCTATTTTAGCAGGTTTTATTTTGGCATTTCCTTATGTGATTTTTGAATTCTGGAAATTTATAAGTCCAGGATTGTATAAAAAAGAAAAAGATGGAGCTAGAGGCTTTATTTTTATATCATCCACATTATTTTTTATTGGAGTATTGTTTGGATATTATATTGTTACACCATTATCAATTAATTTCCTAGGTAACTACACAATTAGTTCAGAAGTGTTCAATGATTTTGATCTAAATAGTTATATTGGTTTATTAAGAGCATCAGTATTAGCTTCTGGGCTAATCTTTGAATTACCAATTATAATTCACTATTTAACTAAGGTAGGGCTTGTAACACCTAGTTTTCTTAGAAGAAATAGAAAGTTTGCATTAGTAATTGTATTAAGTCTATCAGCCATAATAACTCCACCAGATATTGCAAGTCAAATTATTGTAAGTATTCCCATTTTAATTCTATATGAGATAAGTATAATAATTTCTAAAATTGGATATAAAAAATTAAATACATAATATTTGCTAAATGATACTAAAAGCTCAAGATATTTCAAAATCATACCGAGGCAGAAAGGTTGTAAACGGTATTTCTGTTGAGGTAAATCAGGGTGAGATTGTAGGATTACTTGGTCCAAACGGAGCTGGTAAAACAACATCTTTTTATATGATAGTTGGAATAATAAAACCAGAAGAAGGAAATATTTATCTTGACCAAGAAGTCATTTCAGATTTTCCAATGTATCAAAGAGCTCAAAAAGGTATTGGATATCTTGCTCAAGAAGAGTCTGTATTTAGAAAACTTAGCGTTGAAGATAACATTTTAGGTATTCTAGAATTTTCAACTTTAACAAAAAATCAGCAAAAAGAGAAAGCAGAACAATTGATGGAAGAATTTGGTCTTATTAAAATTCGAAAGAATAGAGGTGATTTACTTTCTGGAGGTGAAAGAAGAAGAACGGAGATAGCAAGGGCACTAGCTAATGATCCCAAGTTTTTATTATTAGATGAGCCATTTGCTGGAGTAGACCCAATAGCAGTTGAAGATATTCAATCTATAATTTCTGTATTAAAAAAGAAAAATATCGGAATACTTATTACCGATCACAATGTTCAAGAAACACTTGCTATTACAGACAGAACATACCTTATGTTTGAAGGTAAAATTTTAAAAGAAGGGATTCCAGAAGAACTAGCGCGTGACGAAATGGTTAGAAAAGTTTACCTTGGAAAGAATTTTGAATTCAAAAAGAAGAATATTTAACTCTTAGATTAAGGACCATAAATTTCTTATTACGTTAAGAAATAGATACAAAATTATAACTAAAGAGAATCCGCCAAGTCCAAATATTAGAATTAGAGGAATTGATAAGATTATTGTTAAAATCTTAAAAATGTTATAATCATATTTTCTTAATGATAATCTTAATGAAAAGAGTCTAAAAGGAACATTCATAAGAATCACACTAGATATTGTAAGTGCAATAAGAGTATAATTATTAAGCAAATATTCTTTAGATTCAATTAGATATGTGTGATCTATCAGTATCGGTAATGAAACAAAAAACAAAGCATTAGCAGGAGTAGGAAGACCTTCAAACTCATCAGTATAATCAATAGTGTTGAATTTAGCTAGCCTAACAGCCGAGCCTAAAGTGATTAAGAAAGCTATAAATGCAATAGGAGAAATAGTAAAAACAAGATCTAAGTTAAATATCGGACTTAAATATAAGTTTAAATCATAATCAATAACTCTATTGCCTGATAATTTAAATAATTGATAAACCACAATACCTGGAACAACTCCGCTAGTTACAATATCAGAAAGTGAATCTAAATGTTTTCCAAAATTAGATTCTGCGTTTAATAATCGGGCAGCCATTCCATCAAGAAAATCAAGAAGAACACCCATCAAAACCAAAATTAATACTGCATCAAATTGGAATTGAAAAGCAAATGCAATTGAAAAGCATCCACAAATTAAATTTAATAGAGTAAGAAAATTAGGTATGAAAGCTTTTATCATAATAGTTATGACTCTCAATTTATAAAAAAATTGTAATATTAGATTGTAAAACCTTTTAAACTTTTAAATATGAGTAGACTTCTCGTATATTCTTTAATTAGTGGGATTTTATTAGGAAGTTCATGGCCAGTTAATGGAGTTACTCCTCTAATTTTTATTAGTCTAATTCCTTTATTGTATATAGAAGATGTTATAAGTAAAGATAATTATGGAAAAAAGAATCTAAGACTATTCTTTTATTCTTATTTAGCATTTCTAACGTGGAATATATCAACTACTTGGTGGATCGTTTATACTACACTTCCAGGAGCAATTTTTGCTAACGTCGTAAATTCCTCTTTTTACTCGATAATCTTTTTGCTGTATAGTAGAGTTAAAAGAAGAGTGGATTATAAAGCTGGATCTCTTTTTCTTATAACTTTTTGGATAGCCTTTGAAAAATTTCATTTAAACTGGGAATTTTCTTGGCCTTGGTTAAACCTAGGAAATGTTTTCTCAGAAAGAATTGATTGGATTCAGTGGTATGAGTACACTGGAGTATTTGGGGGAAGTCTTTGGGTACTATGCGCAAACTTTTTACTGTTTAATTTGTTAAGAAAATATTCAAGTTTTAAAGATAAAAGACGATTTTATATTAGAATTATTCCAAGAATTCTTCTTATTAGTATTCCAATTTTTATTTCACTTTTAGTTAAACCAAATTTAAATAAAGGAGAAGAATTTAAAGTTTTAATTACTCAACCTAAAATTGACCCTTGGGAATCAAAATATGGGACTTCTAAAAATAATCTTGATTATTTTAAAATTTTTAAGGATTTAACTAATGAAGAATTAAGAGCTAATGAATATGATTTTGTCTTTACTCCAGAGACATATTTCTCTGAAGGATATGGCGAAAATGTAGATTATTTTGGATATACAAAACTTCATGATAGTCTTTATAATTATTTAAATCAATTTCAAAACACCAATTTAATTTCTGGAATACAATTTTATAAGTTGTATCAAAATCAGAAAAAAAAACCTACAAAGTCTGCTGATCTAGTTAGAGACAATATTTGGGTTGACTATTTTAATTCGTCAATAAATATCTCTGCAAATAAAGGTTTTGAGTATAATCATAAGTCTAAACTAGTAGTAGGAAGTGAATATATGCCATTTAAGTCTTTTCTTGAACCTATTATAGGGACTGTAATGATTGACCTAGGAGGGACAATTCGTTCTATGGGTACACAACATGATTCTGAAAGAAAAGTATTTAATCACTCTAAGAAAGACCTAAGAACTATTCCTATTGTTTGTTATGAAACAATTGATGGAGAATATGTTGCTAATTATGTTGATTTAGGAGCTAATTTTATTTCAATTATTACAAATGATGCTTGGTGGAGGGATACTCCAGGTCACAGACATTTATTAAGTTATGCAAGATTAAGAGCCATTGAGAACAGAAGATATATTATTAGAAGTGCAAATTCTGGTGTTTCTACAATTATAAATGAACTTGGTGAATATGACAATATTCTTCCTTATGATGAAAGAGGAATTTTAAGTGGATCAGCTTACACTATTGACAAAAGAACCTTTTATAGTAAGAATGGAGATTATATTGCTAGAATAAGCATATTATTATCTGTTTTATTACTATTAATTTCATTTTCTAAAGTAAAAGAATAGAAATTCTTTGGTTATTTGGAGTTATAATATATTTTTGCAGAAAATAAGTTTCATGTATTGGACATTAGAACTAGCATCTTATTTAAGTGATGCACCTTGGCCGGCATCTAAAGATGAACTAATTGACTTCTCAATTAGAACTGGAGCACCTCTTGAAGTAGTTGAAAATCTTCAATCTTTGGAAGATGAAGGAGATGTATATGAATCAATTCAAGAGATTTGGCCAGATTTCCCAACAGAAGATGATTACCTTTGGAACGAGGACGAGTATTAATTATAATAGATTAATATTTATTGGTAATTTTTAAATAAATTTGAAAAAAATATAATATGTCCATTGTTAACTCCCTTTTGAAGGTATTTCTTGGGGATAAATCTGGTAAAGATCTTAAAAAACTTACTCCATTAGTTGATGATATTAATATTGAATTTGATAAACTATCTGCAATTTCAAATGATCAGCTTAGAAATAAAACAATTGAATTTAAAGGAATAATATCTGAACAAACTTCAGATATAAATAAATCAATTCTTGATTTAAACAAAAAGATTTCAAACGAAACGTCAAATACTCAAAAAGAGATATTATTTAAGGAGGTTGAAACACTTGAAAATGATCTAATTTCAAAAAAGGCGGAGATATTAAATGACCTATTACCACAAGCTTTTGCCGTTGTAAAGGAAACCGCTAAAAGATTTTTTGAAAATGAAGAAATTGAGGTAACTACATCTGATTTTGACAAAGAAATCGCATCTAAAAAATCTTATGTAAATATTAAAAGTGATAAATCCATTTGGAAGAATAATTGGGATGCTGCAGGTAAAAATGTTGTCTGGGATATGATCCACTATGATGTGCAATTAATTGGTGGAATTGTACTTCATCAGGGAAGAATTGGTGAAATGCAAACAGGAGAAGGTAAAACATTAGTTTCTACATTACCGATTTATTTAAATGCATTAACTGGAGACGGTGTTCACCTTGTAACTGTTAATGATTACTTAGCAAAAAGAGATAGCGCATGGATGGGTCCAATTCTTGAGTTTCATGGTCTTAGAATTGATTGTATAGACTTCCATAAGCCTAACTCTCCTGAGAGAAAGAGAGCATATGATGCTGATATAACCTATGGAACAAATAATGAATTTGGCTTTGATTATTTAAGAGATAACATGTCTCACTCATTAGATGATATTGTTCAAAGAAAACATAATTATGCAATAATAGATGAGGTTGATTCAGTTCTAATAGATGATGCTAGAACTCCATTGATAATTTCAGGACCAACAAAAGATGGTGATCGTCATGAATTTGATAATCTAAAACCAAAAATCCAAAGGCTTGTTACTCTTCAAAAAACATATTTATCTAATATATTATCTGAAGCGAAAACTTTAATTAAAGATTCAGATAACGATCAAGGAGGATTTCTCTTATTTAGGGCATATAGAGGGTTACCAAAAAATAAAGCATTAATTAAATTTTTAAGTGAACAAGGTGTAAAACAAACACTTCAAAAAACTGAAAATTTCTATATGCAAGACAATAATAGGGAGATGTATCAAATTGATGAAGAGCTCTATTTCACTATCGATGAGAAGAATAATCAAATTGAACTTACTGATAAGGGTATTGAAACTTTATCTCAAGACTTGGATGATAAAGATTTCTTTATAATGCCTAATATATCCACAGAAGTAAAATCTATTGAAGAAAAAGGTTTATCAAGCGAGGAAGAGGCTAAGGCAAAAAGTGAATTGTTTAATGATTTTGATGTAAAAAGTGAAAGAATTCACAGTATTAATCAATTATTGAAAGCATTTACTTTATTTGAGAAAGATGTTGAATATGTAGTGGTAGAAAATAAAGTTATGATAGTTGATGAGCAAACTGGAAGGATAATGGATGGTAGAAGATACTCTGATGGACTTCATCAAGCAATAGAGGCAAAAGAGAATGTAAAGATTGAGGCAGCTACTCAAACTTTTGCTACAATAACTCTTCAAAATTATTTTAGATTATACACAAAACTATCTGGGATGACAGGGACTGCAGTAACTGAAGCTGGAGAATTTTGGGAAATTTATAAATTAGATGTTACTGAAATACCTACAAATAAACCTATTGCCAGAAAAGATGAGGATGATTTGATTTACAAGTCAAAAAGAGAAAAATATAATGCGATAATTGAAGATGTAATAACTCTTAGAAATAATAAAAGACCCGTTTTAATAGGAACTACTTCTGTAGAGATATCTGAGTTGCTCAGTAAAATGTTAAGTAGGGCTAATATTAATCATAATGTTCTTAATGCGAAGCTTCATAAAAAAGAAGCTGATATAGTTACAGAAGCAGGAAACCCTGGAGTAGTTACAATTGCAACTAACATGGCTGGGAGAGGAACCGATATTAAACTAAGTAAAGATGTTATCAACTCTGGTGGTCTTGCAATAATTGGAACTGAGAGACATGACTCAAGACGAGTTGATAGACAGCTTAGAGGTCGTTCTGGAAGACAAGGTGATCCAGGTAGCTCTCAATTCTATGTATCTTTTGAAGATAATTTAATGAGATTATTTGGACAAGATAGAGTTTCGAATATAATGGATAGAATGGGATTAAAAGATGGAGAAAATATTCAACATCCTATGGTTACTAAGTCAATTGAAAGGGCTCAAAAGAAGGTGGAGGAAAACAACTTTGGTATTAGAAAAAGACTATTAGAATATGATGATGTAATGAATTCTCAAAGAAATATTATATACACACTTAGAAAAAATGCATTGGAAGGAGATAGACTTCAAATTGATATTACAAATATCATGTTTGATACTATAGAAGAAATTGTAATACAGAATAAAGGAACTAACGATTACAAAAACTTTGAATTTGAGTTAATTACTACTTTTTCTATGACATCTCCAATTACAGAAAATGAGTTTCTAGAATCTAGTGAAGATGATTTAATTCAAAGTTTGTATGAGGAATTAAATACTTTTTACACAAACAAAAAAGAGTTAAATAGAACACTCGCTCTTCCAATAATAAAAAATGTATATGAGAATAAAGGCAACTCTTTTAAAAGAATTGTAGTGCCATTTACCGATGGAAAAAAAGTTATAAATATTGTAACTGATTTAAAAAAATCATATGAAAGTAATGGTGAAAATTTAATTGATGATTTTGAAAAAAACATATCTCTTGCAATTATTGATGAAAAATGGAAAAATCATCTAAGAAAAATGGATGATCTAAAACAATCTGTTCAATTAGCTGTTCACGAACAGAAAGATCCACTGTTGATATATAAATTTGAAGCTTATGAATTATTCAAGTCAATGATTCATATACTTAACAAAGAATTACTCTCTTTCTTATTCAAATCTAATCTTCCTGATAATCAAGGAAATATAAAAGATGCATCTTCTGGAAGCTCAAAAAATAATGATTATCAAACAACAAAACAAGAGAGCTTGAATAGTGACGAATTAGCTGAACGAGCCCGTAGAGTTGGTGCTGGAGCAAGTAATCAAAAAGTTGAGACTGTAACTCGAGAAATACCAAAGATTGGAAGGAATGAAAAAGTTGAAATAAAAAATTCTACTTCTGGAGAAGTTAAGGCTATGAAGTTCAAACAAGCAGAAAAATTTCTTCAATCAGGTGAATGGGAAATAAATAGCTAATTCTTGCTATAATATTCTTAAATATCTTCACTTTATATATCAAATCTACATTTTGAGAATAGGTTTTTTATCAAATTGATAATTTTAGTTATTACTCATTTTGTTTTCAGCATAAAATCAATTATGATAAACTCATAATTATATTTTTGTAATTCTGATATGAAATTAAAAGACCAAGGATTATATCTCTCAGAATTTGAACACGACAATTGTGGTGCTGGATTTATATGTAGTCTAAATGGTAAAAAGACAAATACAATTATCAGTCAAGCTCTTAATATTTTAACTTGTTTAGAGCATAGAGGTGCAGTTAGCTCTGATGGTCGGACTGGAGATGGAGCTGGTATACTTATAGAAATACCTCATGATTTTTTTATTAAAGAATGTGACTTTACTCTTCCTAACTCAAACGAATATGCGGTTGGTATGGTTTTCCTACCAAATAAAGTAAATCAATCTAATCACTGTATTAAAATATTTGAAGATGAGATTAAAAAACAAGACCTTAATATATTAGGCTGGAGAGATGTTCCTGTAAATTCTAAAGTTGTTGGATCTATAGCTAGTAAAACTCAGCCTCAAATAAAACAAGTATTTATTAAACCTAATACTAATCTAACAGATAAAGAATTTAATTTAAGGCTATTTATTGCTAGAAAAATTAGTGAAAACACGATATATTCTTCAGAATTAAACCAAAAAGAATATTTCTATTTTTCTAGTTTAAGTTTAAGAACAATAATTTATAAAGGATTATTAATTCCAGAAGACATTGAGAGATTTTACATCGATTTAAAAAACCCTAACCTAGTTACAAAGCTTGCTCTTGTTCATCAAAGATTTTCAACAAATACTTTCCCAACATGGGATTTAGCACAGCCTTTTAGGTATATGTGTCACAATGGTGAAATAAACACATTCAAAGGAAATATTAGTAGAATGAAAACAAGGGAGGAGCTTTTTAAATCAGAAGATATATCTAAAAGGGATATGTCTAAGATTTTACCAATTATTGTTCCTGGAAAATCAGATTCTGCTTCTATGGATATGGTTGTAGAATTATTACTGATGACAGGAAGATCTTTGCCAGAAGTAATGATGATGTTGGTTCCTGAAGCTTGGGAAAAACATAATTCAATGGATAATGACAAAAGAGCATTTTATAAATTTAATAGCTGTATTATGGAACCTTGGGACGGCCCAGCTTCAATACCATTTACTGATGGAAAATATATTGGTGCGCTTCTAGACAGGAACGGATTAAGACCTTCTAGATATACTGTAACAAAAGATGGTTATGTAATTATGTCATCTGAGACAGGAGTTGTTGATCTCGATCCAGAGAACATTGAGTCTCATGGGAGACTAGAACCTGGTAAGATTTTCTTAGTTGACATGGACCAAGGAAAAATAATTAATGATAATGAAATAAAGAAAAATATTGTTTCCAAAAGGCCTTACAGGAAATGGGTCGATAAAAATATTTTACAATTAAGTGATATATCATATACAGGGAATCGTACTCCAGATGAAAAAATTAATTTAGAAACTAGACTTAAAATATTTGGATATACAAAAGAAGATTTTAAAAAGATAATAATCCCAATGTGTATTAGTGGAAAAGAGTCTATTGGATCTATGGGTATTGATACTCCACTAGCAGTACTTTCTAAAAAACCACAGTTAATATATAATTATTTTAAGCAATTGTTTGCTCAGGTAACAAATCCTCCTCTTGATGGAATCAGAGAGGAAATCGTTACAGATACTAGTCTATCATTAGGTAGTAACTATAATATTTTTGATGTAATTGAAGAACATTCAATAAGTCTAAACATTAAGAATCCAATAATATCTAATGAAGATCTTGATAAAATAAAATATATAAATCATGAAAAGTTTAAATCTAGCTCAATAGAATGTTTGTATGAGTTAAAAAAAGGACATAATGGAATAGAGGAAGCCCTTGATGGGATTGTACTGAAAATTGAAAAACTTATTGATGAAGGAACTAATATAGTAATATTAAGTGATAGAAAAGTTTCAAAAAAAATGGCTCCTATACCAATTTTACTTGCTTGTTCATTTGTTCATCAAACTATGATTAAGTTAAAGAAAAGGTCTAAATTCGGAATTATAATAGAATCAGCAGAACCAAGAGAACCTCATCATTTTTCAATGTTATTTGGTTACGGAGCTAGTGCAATTAACCCTTATCTGGTTAATGAAATTATCAGCTATCATCATGAAATCGGACATATAAAAGATATTAGCTTAGAATCTTCAATATCAAATTTCAACGATGCTATAGCAAAAGGTATTTTAAAGGTAATGAATAAGATAGGTATATCTACTTTAAACTCTTACCGTGGTTCTCAAATTTTTGAGGCTCTAGGTCTTAAAACAAATTTTATAAACAAATATTTTAAAAATACACCAACAAGAATAGAGGGAGTTGGGCTTTATGTTCTGGAAAAAGAAATTAGCCAGAGGATCCATTTTGCTTTTAATTCAGAACCTAATTTTTCATCTATCAAAACAGGAGGAGATTATAGATGGAGAAGAGATGGTGAAAGTCATATGCTAAACCCTAAGACTATTTCAAAACTTCAAAATTCTGTAAAAACTGAAAATTATAGTTCATATAAAGAATATTCTAAACTAATTAATGAACAGGAAGAACAACTTATGACAATTAGAGGGCTTCTTAAGTTCATTGATTATAACCCTATTCCAATTGAAGAAGTTGAACCATGGACAGAGATTGTTAAAAGGTTCAAAACTGGTGCAATGTCTTATGGATCAATTAGTAAAGAAGCTCATGAGAATCTTGCAGTTGCCATGAATAGAATCGGTGGTAAAAGTAATTCAGGTGAAGGAGGAGAAGACCATAATAGATTTAAAAAAGATGAAAATGGTGATTCAAGAAATAGCTCAATAAAACAAGTTGCCTCAGGAAGATTTGGTGTTAGTTCATATTATTTAACCAATGCTGATGAGATTCAAATTAAGATGGCTCAAGGTGCAAAACCTGGTGAAGGGGGTCAATTACCTGGATCAAAAGTAAATCCTTTGATAGCTAAAGTAAGAAACTCTACTCCCTATGTTGGATTAATATCTCCCCCACCACATCATGATATTTATTCAATAGAAGATCTTGCGCAATTAATATTTGATCTTAAAAATGCAAATAGGGATGCTAGAGTAAATGTAAAACTTGTATCAGAAGTTGGAGTTGGAACTATAGCTGCTGGTGTAGCAAAAGCCAAAGCAGATGTTATATTGATTTCTGGATATGATGGAGGAACTGGAGCATCACCTCTAACGTCATTAAGACATGCAGGTCTTCCATGGGAGCTTGGAATTGCTGAAGCTCAACAAACATTAGTTTTAAATAACCTAAGAAGTAGAGTTGTTCTTGAATGTGATGGACAGTTAAAAACAGGAAGAGATGTAGCTATTGCTTGTCTGTTAGGAGCAGAGGAATTTGGTTTTTCAACAGCGCCATTAGTAGCTTCTGGTTGTATAATGATGCGAGCTTGTCATTTAAATACATGTCCTGTTGGTATAGCCACTCAGGATCCAGAACTTAGAAAGAATTTCAAAGGTAAACCAGAACATGTAATAAATTTTATGTACTTCGTTGCAGAAGAATTAAGAGAAATAATGGCAAATCTAGGATTTAGAACTGTAGAAGAAATGATTGGTCAAAGCCAAAAATTAGAAGCAAAAAAAGGAATTGATGATTATAAAGTAAAAGGGATAAATCTTGATAAAATATTATATAAACCTAATTCTGACAAGAACATCACTCTCAGAAATACAGAAAAACAAAATCATAATCTAAGTAAAGTTTTAGATTTTAAAATCCTAAAAGAAGCAAAACTATCAATAAATAGGAAGATTAAAACTTCTTTAGAATTCAAAATTAAAAATACAGATAGATCTGTAGGGGCAATTCTAAGTAACGAAATTTCTAAATTATATGGAGAGAAAGGATTACCAAAGGAAACATTAAAACTAAACTTCAAAGGATCTGCAGGACAAAGCTTTGGAGCATTTGCAGTGAAAGGTCTCAGAATGACTGTTTATGGTAATACAAATGATTACTTTGGAAAAAGCTTATCTGGAGGTATTCTAAGTGTAAGAATCCCAAAAAAATCAACATTTAAATCAAATTTAAATATCATAACTGGAAATGTAGCTCTATATGGAGCAACTAAGGGTGAGGCATATATAAATGGAATTGCTGGTGAACGATTTTGTGTAAGAAATTCTGGAGCTAAGGCAGTAGTTGAGGGCATCGGTGATCATGGATGCGAATATATGACAGGAGGAATTGTTTTAATTCTTGGTAAAATTGGTAGAAATTTTGGTGCAGGTATGAGTGGAGGAATCTCTTACATATATAAAAATGAACAATTTTCAAATTCTAATTTTAACATGGAAATGATAGATCTTGAAAGTGTCGATGATCAAGATCAAGATATTATAAGTCATATGTTAGAAAATCATCTTTCGTATACAAATAGCAAACTAGCTAAAGCACTTCTTTCTAAATGGAAAAAAGAAAAATATAATTTTATCAAAGTAATGCCTAAAGAATATAAAATTGCTTTAGAAAAAATTGCTCAAGAGAAAATTAATCAACTCATTAAATAATTATGGGAAAAGTCAAAGGATTTAAAGAGTATAAAAGAATTGACGAAAAGTATATTCCTGTTAGAAAAAGATTGAAAAACTATAAGGAGTTTACTATAGATCCTAAAGAATCCGTGTTAAATTCTCAAGCAGCTAGATGTATGGATTGTGGTGTTCCTTTTTGTCACAGTGGTTGTCCATTAGGAAACCTAATACCAGACTTTAATGATTTAGTATATAATAAAAAATGGAAAGAGGCACTTGATATTTTACATTCAACAAATAATTTCCCAGAATTCACTGGTAGACTTTGTCCAGCTCCTTGTGAAGCTGCATGTGTATTAGGAATAATAAATCCTCCTGTATCTATTGAATTAATTGAAAAACAAATTGTTGAAAAAGGGTTTAAAGAAAATTGGATATCACCTAAAATACCTGATATTAGAACTGGAAAAAAGATTGCTATTATTGGGTCTGGCCCGACTGGACTTGCTGCAGCTCAACAACTAAATTCTGTTGGTCATAGCGTAACTGTATTTGAAAGAGATAACAAGGTTGGTGGATTGCTCAGATATGGAATCCCAGACTTTAAGCTTGAAAAAAAAATAATTGATAGAAGAATAAATATCTTAATTGAGGAAGGAATAACATTTAAGTGCAATATAGAAGTAGGCAAAGATTTAAAGATTGAAGAAATAGAAAAAGAGTATGATGCAGTTCTTATGTCAACAGGATCTACTATTAAGCGAAAATTAGATATACCTGGGAATAATCTTTCGGGAATTGTTCAGGCAATGGATTTTTTAACTCATAATAACAAATTTGTAGATGGTCAATTGAATAAACATTTAAGTAAATATGATGCAAAGGGGAAAAATGTAATTGTTATAGGTGGAGGTGACACAGGATCTGATTGCATAGGAACATCCAATCGACATGGCGCAAAAAATGTAATAAATTTTGAATTAGCATCAAAACCTTCAAGGGAAAGAGATTTAAAAAATCCTTGGCCTTACTGGCCATTTACATTAAAATCATCTTCATCTCACGAGGAAGGAGCAGAAAGGGAATGGAGTATTTTAACAAAGAAGTTTATTGGAGATAAGGATAATAATATCGTTAGTCTACAGACTGTAAATGTTAAATTTGATGATGAAAAAAAACAATTTATTGAAATACCCAATTCTGAGAAAAACTGGAATTGTGATCTTGTAATTTTAGCATTAGGTTTTACTGGTCCTGAAAATGATTTGCCAAAAAAACTAAATATTCATTTAAATAAAAGAGGTAATATATCTTCAAATTCTAACTATCAAACCAAAAAAAATAATATTTTTACTGCAGGTGATTGTAGGAGAGGACAATCTCTAATAGTATGGGCAATTTCTGAAGGAAGAGAAGCTTCTTATCACATAGATAAATATCTTATGGGTTCATCTAATCTTCCAAGAAAAGACTCATTTGGAGATCTTTAATACATTGCTTTACAATAAAATGTCATGATTAATAAAAGGGTTAAATTCCTTGTATTTTCTGCTTCATACCCATATAGAGGAGGCATCTCTGATTCAACACACTCATTATGTAATGAACTGATTAAAAAAAAATTAAGCACAGAGGTTTGGACCTTTTCATTATTATACCCTAGCCTTATATTTCCTGGAAAGACTCAATATAGTAATGAAAAATATCATCAAAGCTTTGTAATTAGACGTTTAATAAATACCATTAACCC
>MDSV01077983.1_pt1 | contig 26833 bp, 22 predicted proteins | sample 810851 | NCBI WGS metagenome assembly MDSV01 (sample SAMN05326640, study PRJNA326480) | marine metagenome | isolation source: seawater | place: Atlantic Ocean: North East | collected 2012
CTCTTCCGCCGTGGCTTCCTCTTCGACCGGCTCAGCATCATCAGACGACTCTTCCGCCGTGGCTTCCTCTTCGACCGGCTCAGCATCATTGCCTGCTGCTTCTGCAGCGGCTTGTGCCTGGAGTTCTGCAGCTCGTTCGGCTGCCGGCGCTAGAGTCACTTCTGTCGCCTCCGCCTCCTCAACAGCATCAGCTTTCTGACCCGGACGCAGACGGAAATCGTCGTCGCTCTCCGCTTCGGACTCAGTCTGAGCAGCCGCCAAGGCTGCCGCCTCTTCAACAGCAGCGATGCGCGCAGCCTCGATCTCTTCCTGGGTCTTGCGATCCGGCACCTCCGTCACCTCGAGCGTGATACGTCGGTTCGTCGCGTCAGATTCGATTACTCTCAGTGATAGTGCGTCACCTCTCCCGTAATATTCATCGAGGAGTTCTGGATCGTCCACACCGGCTCCAGAAGCCGGGATGAAGCCTTCGACTTCATCTCCCAATTCGACGACTAACCCATTGTCCTGCAATCTCGCTACGGTTCCTTCAGGTTCTGAGCCGGAGCTAAACTGCTCGGCAATTTGCGGCCACGGATCTTCAACTAGCTGTTTAACGCCAAGGCTTATACGCTTATTCTCGGCATCCACGTCGAGTACCATGACATCAACGTCCTGACCCTTTTCGACAACCTCCGATGGGTGCTCGACCCTCTTAGTCCAACTCATGTCCGATACGTGGACCAATCCATCTATGCCGGCCTCGATTTCAACGAATGCACCGAACGACGTAAGGTTCCGTACCACACCCGCGAGCTTTGTACCGGTCGGGTATTTCACCGGTAAAGCGAGCCACGGATCTTCCTCGATCTGCTTCATGCCGAGAGAGATCTTCTCATCGCCCGCATCGACTTTAAGCACTACGGCCTCGATGTTCTCACCAATGGATACAACCTTGGATGGATGCCGGACGTTCCGTGTCCAAGACATCTCGGAAATATGAACTAGGCCTTCCACACCCTTCTCTAGTTCAATAAAGGCACCGTAGTTGGTGATCGACACCACACGACCGCGCACACGTGCACCGACCGGATATTTCTTATCGATGTCCGTCCATGGATAAGGAAGAAGCTGTTTAAGACCTAGCGAGATCCGCTCACGGTTCCAATCAATATCGAGAAGCTTAACATCGATTTTTGCACCGATATCAATCATCTCAGACGGGTGCCCTACGCGGCCCCAGGACATGTCCGTGATGTGGAGTAGGCCGTCGAGTCCACCTAAATCAATGAACGCACCAAAGTCGGTGATATTCTTGACAGTACCCTCGCGGACCTGCCCGACGAGAAGCTCTTTCACGAGCGTCTCGCGCTTCTTCTCGCGTTCCCCTTCTAGAATTACCCGGCGCGACACGACGATGTTACGACGTCGCTTGTTGAGCTTGATGATCTTGAACTTATATACCTCTCCGATCAGGTCCTCAATATTCGGGACTCGGCGCAGAGCTATCTGAGAACCCGGCAGGAAGGCATCGACACCCATGAGATCAACAGTCACCCCACCCTTGATCTTACGGACCAATGTCCCCTTGACCGGACGGTCAGCCTCGTGCGCCTCACGGATCTTCTCCCACACGCGCAAGAAGTCGGCCTTCTTTTTGGAAAGCACAACGACTCCGTCATCATCTTCCAAGCTCTCAAGGAGAACCTCTACTTCTTCACCTTCGACCGGTGCGTCCTTGAACTCGTCGACGGCAACCGAACCCTCCGACTTGAAACCGAATTCGAGTATGACCACGGCGTTAGTCACGCGCAGAACCGTGGCATTAACGATCTCACCCTCACGGAACGCCTGGAAGCCTCCACTGAACTGTTCCAGAAGCGCTTCAAAATCTTCTTTGGACGTTGAAAGAACTTCTTCGCCGTAGGGGTCGTAGACCAACTCGGGAGAGATGCCCTCAGGAACATCCAGGACTGATACCGCAGACTGGGTTTTTTCTGCAGCTTCTTCAGCCGCTGCCTCTTCGGCAGACAAGGTGGTAACCTCCCCCGTCATTGCATCGACAATGACTTCCTCACCTTCGGCAAGTTCATCAGATTCAGAGGGAGCCTCATTGCCGGCATCCGTGATGGCAGGTTCAGCCTCGGGGGTCGGATTCTCGTTCTCGCTCATCACTCTTCTCGCACCCGCGTTTGAGACCAGGTGCTATGTCACCGGACCGTATACTGCTGGGACCGGGTTTGGGGAAAAGAAAGGCCTAGGCCTTCTAGGATAAAGTTCGGAAACATTCGCTTCCTAGCAGGAAAAACTAGGAACGGTAAATACAAGCGTCAATCCGTATACGAAGCCTTCACGAGCGCAACGACCTCCTCTACCTGTTCGTTGAAGTTAAGTCTCGTCGTGTCTATCAGATGTGCATTCGAGGGCTCACGAAGAGGGGAGAGCTCCCGCTCAGAATCCTGACGATCACGCTCCGCGATCACTTTGGACTCACGCTCGACTTCGACATTACTCGGACTAATACCACTTTCCTCTAAACGCCTCCTCGCTCGTTCATGAAGATCGGCCACTAGATAGACTTTCACGTCCGCTTCCGGAAATACTACGCTGCCCATATCTCGACCATCCGCCACCAGTCCTCCCTTCTCTCCCGCGATGTGCTGCAAGCGCAGTAAGCGCCTCCTGGCTGCAGGGAGGCTTGCAAGAAAAGCGACATGCGCTGTCACGCTGGGACTACGAAGCTCCGCTTGGACCCTTCTCCCCGCGACCTCAATCAAGAACTCAGCGTCTTCCGAAGAGACACGGACTGGGAGACCGTTCATATCCTCATCGGTCAGATCGGCCCAGAGCGTGAGGGGTATACCCTCCTCAAGAAGGGCTAACGTCAGTGCTCGGTATAGCCCTCCGGAATCGAGGTGCCTGAAGCCTAACCTCCGGGCGACCTCTTTGGCGGTTGTCGACTTTCCAGACCCCGCAGGCCCATCCAGTGTAACAACTAGCTGAGCTGATTTATTCATGCATTCACCCGGCTTTCTCGGTCAGCTTTTGAATCAGTCGGTCAAACCCTGGAAAGCTAACGTCCGACACCCTCGAATCGGCGACATGAATCGAAGCGCCAGTGGCTCCCGCAAGAACTGAGAAAGACATTGCGATGCGATGATCGTGGAAAGCATTTACAAGGCCAGAAAGCTTCCTCCCAGGAACGCCCTGGACAATCAGCCCGTCGTCGAGCTCCTCTACGACAACCCCAAGGGCTCTCAGGTTTTCCGTTACGGCTGATATACGATCGCTCTCCTTAGATCGGAGTTCTTCCGCTCCGGTAATCTTTGTTTCCCCTTCAGCACAGGCCCCTAATACGGCGACCAGTGGAATCTCATCAATCAGGCTGGGTATCTCGGCAGCACCGACTGATGTGGCACGCAAGTCACCAGGCCTAACGACCAAATCTCCTCGAGGTTCAATGAACCCCTCCGGAGTTCGATCATGCACTTCAATATCGACACCCATTCGACTCAATACATCAAGAAAAGCCGTTCTCGTTCGGTTGAGTCCCACAGATTCGATAGTTAACTCTTTTCCAGCCCCACCAAGAGCGGCGAGAGTGAGAACAAACGCCGCGGACGAAATGTCACCAGGAACCGTGAAATCCAGTGGCCCAATCTCATCGGGTGGATGCGGCATCTCTACCCGCCATCCAGTATCTATCTCCTCTCCGATTACAGTAGTCCCAACCGCATTGAACAACCTCTCAGTGTGATCACGAGATTCCAGAGGCTCCGTAACAACAATGCGTGCATGCCCTGTTAAGCCCGCAAGCAGCAACGAGCTCTTAATCTGGCCGCTCGCGACCGGGCTGTTCCACTCTAGTGGCTTGAGGCGAGAGCATCCACGGACCGTTAGAGGAAGACGGCCGACCTCACCCAGTTGTTGGAACCGAGCACCCATTAGTTCAAGCGGTTCAGTCACTCGTGCCATCGGCCTCATCCGCAGCGAGGCGTCTCCGTCTATTGTTGCGCTCAAGCTACTGCCAGAAAGCGTGCCCAATAGGAGTCTCGCACCCGTGCCAGAGTTTCCGAGATCTAGGGCATGAGTAGGTGTTTTCAAGCCTCCTAGCCCAACGCCCTCAATGAGCACTTCGGAGCCGTCCCGAGGAATATCCGGAATTCTGACCCCCAGACCTCGCAGAGCACTCAAAGTTGACTCTGTGTCACCACTGCAGAGCAATCCCTTTAGTCGACTCGTACCACTACCAAGAGCAGAGAGAATGAGTGCACGTTGACTTATGGATTTATCACCCGGAACTCGAATCCTCACTCTAGCCCCCGCTGGCCCAAAGCCGCTCCCCCAAGTCTATCGCCCAGTTCACTCTCCAGACTCCTCCGGAAACAGTCTTTAGTGTTTGTCGGGCCCGATGACATAGAGCAAAGGAACGGCGGAGAGTAATGGATCGTTCAAGACGGCCGCCATAAACCGAGCCTCTCGATCATGATGCTTGCACAAATCGTCGAATGGTACGTCTAGCCTCAGTAGGCCACGCATTTCTCCCCCCCCTCGTATTCCAGACAGACCCATATCTGAAACATCGCCAAAGACAAGTTGCGCAAGCTCACGCGCCCGCCACTGAGCGGCCCTAACTTCCCAGCGCTTGCGTTGTTCCGAGGGTGAATAGGGCTCCTGCCGGAGGACTGGATTGTCGCGTGAGGATTCGTTTTGTTCTGCGTAACCGGATATAAAGGCACTCATGCAGAAGTCTGTTCCATAACTGTCTCATCTCCCGATCGGAGGGCGATCTCATGCACTAGCCCGTCACGAGCAACCCTACACCGTGGAAAAACCGTGCGGGCTTCCTCTTCCAACGGACGCGGATCATCGGAATATCGGGCTGAAATGTGCGTCATATACATTGCGCCCACCTCTGCTTCCGCAGCTACTTGAGCAGCCTCCAAAGCGGTCGAGTGTCCCGTGTGACGGGCTCGGTCGAACTCATCGTGGGCAAACGTAGCCTCGTGCACCAGCACGTCCGCACCTTGTGCCCGCTCGACGGTCTCCCGACAAGGTCGTGTGTCACCCGTGTAGACCAGAGACCTACCCGGCCGAGGAGATCCTACGAGATCGGCCGCACGAACCGTGCGTCCGCCGACCTCAACATCCTCGCCACGGTGTAGAGAACCGAAGAGCGGCCCTTCGGGAACACCAGCCGCCCTCGCTTGCTCAACATCAAACCGTCCGAGACGCTCGTCTTCTATCAGAGCCCACCCCACGGCCACACGACCTCGTCCGTGCTGGACATCGAACGCGCAGATCTCATACTCGCCCGCGCTCAAACCTTCCCCTGCAGAGCACTCCACAATTTCTACAGGGAAAGGGATTCGATCGTTACCTAGAACCACGGCAGAATTCAGGACGTGTCCCGTACCTCGGGGCCCATAAATCGTTATCGGGTCGGTTCGGTCCTGGAGCGCCATGGTTCGCAGTAATCCCGTGATGCCGAGAAAATGATCGGCATGAGTGTGGCTGATAAAAATAGCGCGCACTCCGAAACCGGTCTGGAAGCGCATCATCTGTCTCTGGCTTCCCTCTCCACAGTCAAAGAGGAAGAGATCCCCCTCACGCTGGACAGCGATGCCGCTCACATTCCGGCCGACGGTCGGTCTGGACGCTGCGGTACCGAGGAAGGTGAGACGAATCATTGAACTATTGAGTGAAAGAGGCTTGCCTATGCCTCACAGCTGGAGCCAGCCATGATCTTGGCAAGTTAGTTAGCTGCTAGCGGATACGGAATTGGACTTGGAGGAGGCGACCTGGCAGAGGGAGCCCACATTGATCATAGATCGCACTGTCCGTCACGTTCTTGACCGATGCAGAGACGTCTAGTCGACCCAAGATGCCCTCACGACTAACGTCAAACCCCCGTCGGATTCCGAAGTCAAACGACGTGCTCGACGCTAGTGCCTGAAGCCCACCAACCTCCGGATTCTCACACTTTTGTTCGCCGACATAACGAGCTTCCCCTCCTAAGCTTATCTGACCAGGGATAGGCATGTCGAAACCGAGCTTTCCAACTACAGCCGGCTCATACTCGAGATCAACGACTGATCCATCTACATCAAACCCATCCACACTCTGCACTGTTAGGTCTCCGGTCATGGTCGACCCTCCAATGCTTCCGGAGAGGAGCAGTTCCATCCCAGAACTGCGAACTTCGTGCTGGTTCACACGCTGGAACCGCGGACCAGAAACCCCGTCATTGAAGGACCGCCTGACGATTCCATTGGTGAGCCGCTGGTGAAAACCCACAAGCTGGATCTCACCGCTGGATCCGGTCACGGTGAAGCCAGCCTCGGTGCCGAATAGCGTTTCAGGTTTCAAGTCAGGGTTGGGCTCAAAGCGACCTAGGGCACCGGAGTATAGCTCTCGAAGGGATGGGAACCTGGAACGACGACTCACACCCCCATGTACGAGTGCGCCCTCAGTCACCAAAGAGCTAAGACCCATTCGAAGGCCGAAGTCCGACATGGCATCCACAGCTGACTTGTCAGCAGACTCCGGGGTGTTCGCGCCGTCATGCGAAACTCCCAGCGTGATCGTCGTTAGACCTCTAGCACTAGGTCTCAACTCAGTTTCGAGCCCGACACTCCATAATCGCTGCTGGTACGAGAACTCAGCAGAACCTGAACTGGTCTGGGTGAGCACTTCATCATGGGAGACCTCTGCTATGGTCGCAGAGGCTCTCAGCGCACCGTCAGCACCAAGCGTATGTTCTCCGAGGACACGGCCGGTGATCACCCTGTCATCGGCATCTTCGGTCTCTTCGATGGCCCTATATCCTACTGTTTTGAACTGCTCTATCCGAGTATGTCCGACATCGAATCCGATACTAGCCTCAAGGTCACCCTCACCCCAACCGGTTACCCGTTGACCTGTACCACCCGTCACCGCGGCAATCATCCTTCTCTGCTCGGGATATCTCCAAAGCCTAGGCTTATTCTGATGTGCTTCTGGAGGGACCCCTCGTTCCAAATCAAACCCGGACACAGCAACGGAAGCCCAACCCCCGTCCTCATCTAGATACCTAGCACTGAGGAAGCCGTCGAATCGTCGCCGATCGCTGTTAAGCCGCAAGGCATCGTCAGACAAAAACTGAGCGCGCAAAGATTTGTCTGTCAGAACCTCGCCAGAGATAGGGTAACCTCTTCGATCACTGAAGCCCCCACCTCCGCGGACGACCCATTGATGGCTCGTACCTGAGATCAAACGGCCTGCCGTAACCGACATGTTATTCGCACCCGTCTCGTCGATCGAAAACCCGAGTGAGAAAGGATCCACCGCCTCAACATGGCCCGGACCTCGAGCCACATCTACCTCCACAACACCGCCTAGGGTATTGGGACCATACAGAATCGAAGACAGTCCACGCACCAGGGTTACGCTACGCGCTGCAGTGAGTGGAATGATGGACATATCAGTGCGGTGATCCCATCCAATACTCAGTGGTACCCCATCCATGATGATCGTGATCTGTCGATCCTCCGATCCACGAAGTGCCGGCTGCACCTCTCCTCGGCTGTTCTGTCGGATCTGAATGAGGGGCATCGAGCGCAACACCTCGTCCATCGACGGAGAAGGCATCCCGCCAAGAGAATCTATGTCCAGCACAACCGCGCTCGCTCCCCCGACCGTGATGGCAGGCCTCGCGACCCTGACCGTTATCCCTCCTAGAACTCTTGCTGAATCAGGTGGGATCGAATCCGGATCCTGAGAATACGCCTCCGAAGGGACGAGGAACGTGGCCAGACATACGATCAGAAAGGCGATACCCCACCAAACATGACCAGACCAGAATAGGGATCGGCGCAAGAATTCAGAAGGAAAGAGGGTTGTGGACGCTTGAATCCTATCAACCTCTTCAAGCGATTGTTCCGGGCGTATAGAATAGCAAAAGATGACACACCCATGAATCTGTGGATCGACTTCGAGAGTTACGAGAGAGAGCTCTCCGGACGAAGGCTAGGCACATTGTTGGACAGTGCCGAAGCCCGGCAGTACCATGCAACCGTACCATCACGTATTGAGGACCTAACTATGCAGAGTCGCCGCTCTTTCCTAGGCACGCTATCCGTTCCAGCCGCAGCCGCAGCCGCAGGGATTTCATTCCGACCAACGGAGTTACGTGCCGAAGCGATCGATATCGCCATGAATCTGGGATCACACCCAGGTAGCCCTAAAGACGTTGTCGATGACGAGAACTTCTGGCGTGAAGTGCAGAGCGCGTTCACTGTCGACCGGACTCTAGTCAACCTAAACAACGGTGGAGTTTCTCCCAGCCCAAAGCTGGTCCAGGACGCGATGAAGCGGCACCAAGATTACTCGAACCTGGCGCCAACTTACACCATGTGGCAGATCCTCGAGCCGCAGAGAGAAGGAACGCGCCAAAGGATGGCCCGCGAGTGGGGGGTAGACCCAGAAGAAGTAGCGTTCACGCGTAACTCTTCGGAAAGTCTTCAGATACTTCAGTTTGGGTACGACTTACAACCCGGTGACGAAGTCCTGACGACGACTCAAGACTACGGGCGGATGATCACGACGTTTCAGCAACGAGAGCGTCGCGAGGGTATAGTTCTCAAGCAGATACAGATCCCAGTGCCTGCTGAAGACCCGGCGGAGATTGTGCGGCTTTTTGAGGAAGGGATAACCGATCGGACGAAGCTGATCCTGTGTTGTCACATGATAAATCTGACCGGACAAATACTTCCAGTTACAGAACTGACCGCTATGGCACGCCGTCATGGGATCCCCCTACTAATCGACGGTGCACACTCCTTAGCACATTTTGACTTCGATATTGGTGAACTCGACGTCGACAATTACACGAGCAGCCTGCACAAATGGCTCTTCGCACCTCATGGGACAGGGCTTCTGTACGTGAGGAAAGACCAGATCGCAGACGTATGGCCCCTGATGGCGGCCCCGGAGTCCCGGGACCACGATATTCGAAAATTTGAAGAGATCGGAACTCACCCTGAAGCACCCTATCTCTGTATCGGTGAAGCACTCACCTTCCATCAAGGCCTCGGTCCGGCACGGAAAGCTGCGCGTCTCACTTACCTCAGGGACTACTGGGCTAACCCGTTGCTCGAACACGACAACGTGCGACTGCACACTAGCCAAAAGCCTGGGTTTGCGTGCGGAATTGCAAACGTCGAGGTAATCGGAATCGAGCCCAATGCTCTCCGTGAATATCTTTGGAACAGCCATCGCATCATTGTCGTGAGCATCAATCACGCGGAATTCCAAGGACTGCGTATCAGTCCAAGTGTTTACACCACCCCTTCCGAGTTAGATCGCTTTGTCGAGATCATGAGCGACGTCGCCAAGAACGGAATTCCAGTGTGAGTTCAACCCGCTGGACCACAATCACACCTGTTTTAGGAGTAATCCTAAGTCTCCTGGCGGTCCCTGCGGCCGCGCAGAATCCATTCTCAATAGACGAAGTATTGTCGTTTTCCTTCGCCTCGGGACTAGTGGCTTCCCCAACTGGAGATCGCATCGCTTGGATCGAAAACCGCGAGGGTGAACGGAATATCTGGGTCGCGGAGGGTCCGAACTGGCAGGGACGCCCACTCACTGATTATACCGGAGACGACGGACAAGAACTGTCAGGGCTGACCTTCTCAGCAGACGGTTCACAAGTATTCTGGGTGCGTGGTGGTGCACCAAATCGACAAGGTGAAGTCCCAGACCCACTCTTCTCACCAAGCGAGGAGCAACGCGGAATCTGGAAGTCATCTTTTAGTGGAAGTGTCGGCACCTATGTCGTTTCCGCTTCTTATTTTACAGTATCCCCAGATGGCAAGAACTTCGCATACGCGCAAAGCGGTGAAATCTTCTTACTTGACCTCGAAGCTGAAGCTGAGCCCCAGAGGATCGCCAAGATTCGCGGTAACGCGGGGGACATAAGTTGGTCACCCAACGGGTCAAAGCTGGCATTCGTTAGTAACAGGGGTGATCACGCCTTTATCGGAGTCCTGGACCTCGCGGGTAACCGCATCACCTACCTCGATCCGAGTGTCGGCAATGACTCGTCCCCGGTATGGAGTCCCGACGGGAGCCGGATCGCTTTCCTTCGGACGCCTAACGAGCGCGTGGTGCATATGTTCGCCCCTCGCCGTGAAGCTCTCCCCTTTTCGATTCGCGTAGCTAATGTTGAAACTGGCAATGGAATTGGGGTTTGGAGGGCACCGGAAGGGGTCGGGAGCGTCTTCAGTGGGATAAGTGCCTCAAGCCAACTCTGGTGGGCAGCTGATGACCGTCTGGTATTCCCTTGGGAAGGGGATGGCTGGAAGCATCTGTACAGCATCCCTCTATCAGGTGGAGAACCTACCCTTCTTACTCCGGGTGATTTCGAAGTACAGTTCGCATCGATTGGACCGGACGGCAGATCCGTCATTTACGATTCAAATCAGAACGACGTAGACCGGAAGCACGTATGGCGTGTCAACGTATCCGGAGGATCAGCCCAATTAGTGACACCAGGCACGGGCCTCGAATGGGGGGCAGTGATCACAGGAGACGGTACCGTAGCATTTCACGCGGCCTCGGGTAAGGAGCCTGCTCACACGGTCGTCCTTATGGACGGACAACGTCATCGGGTTAGTCCAGGCCTCCCGGACTCCTTCCCAAAAGGACACTTGGTCGAACCACAAGAGGTGATCTTCAGCGCCTCAGATGGGATGAAAATACACGGCCAACTCTTCATGCCAGCAAACTCGGTAGCCGGCGAGAGACTTCCGGCTGTGCTCTTCTTTCACGGTGGATCGCGCCGCCAAATGCTTCTTGGCTTCCATCACCGCGGGTACTACCACCACACTTACGCTATGAACCAAGCTCTGGCGAATGCCGGATACGTAGTCCTATCGGTGAACTACCGAAGCGGGATCGGCTACGGAATGGAATTCCGGGAGGCTGAAAACTACGGAGCTACAGGGGCCAGTGAATTCAATGATGTACTGGGTGCAGGGCTCTACCTGCAATCACGAGATGATGTAGACCCGGACCGGATCGGCCTATGGGGCGGATCATACGGCGGTTACCTAACCGCACTCGGCCTTGCTAGGGCATCAAACCTCTTTGCTGCAGGAGTAGACATCCATGGTGTCCATGACTGGAACGTCGTCATGAACGGCTTTCGGCCTTCCTATGACCCCAAAGACTATCCTCAATTCAGCCAACTCGCATATGCCTCCTCGCCGATGGCTTTCATGGACGGCTGGACCTCTCCGGTCCTATTGATTCACGGAGATGATGATCGGAATGTCCCTTTCTCTGAAACGGTCGATCTGGCCGAAGCCTTGTCTCGCCGTGGTGTCGAGTACGAGCAGTTGATCTTCCCTGACGAAGTGCATGGCTTTCTCCTGCACCGCAACTGGGTTTCAGCATTCGAAGCCACGCTGTCTTTTTTCGATCGCAAACTCAAACAACGTTCCGGCTCGTGAAGGCATCCAGACCATGATATCTCTGGCCGTCGCTGCTCTACTGTCTTGGGGGATCCTAGAACAACCGAGTGTCGTTTGTAGTGATGTAGCCCGGTCGCCCTCGACACTCGACAATGAGTTGCAAGGCATATACGAGTCGGGCCGCCCCTACACTGAGTTTCTTAGCTCAGCGAAGCGGAGAGCCGAGCTCTGGATCGGTAACACCGAAAAAGCAAAGGATATCGACTTGAGTCTCCTTGCTCGAGCGAAAGCGGTTGGCGGGAGCTGGAGACTTTTGGCCGTGGCTATCGATTCATGCTCGGACTCAGTAAGCACGATCCCTTATCTAGCTCAGCTAGTTGACATGGTGGACGGGCTCGATATGCGAGTGGTCGATCCGACTACCGGCCTCAGCGTCATGGAGTCCCATCGCACACTAGATGGGCGAGCATCGACACCCACTATTCTCCTCCTAGATGAGGACTTTGACGAAGTCGGTTGTTTCATTGAACGGCCACCTGCCTTGAAGGACTGGATTTTAGATGAGGGTTTTTCCAGCCAAGAGATCTATGCACAGAAGATGGAGTGGTATGATCGGGATATGGGATATCACACAGTAAAGGTCTTCGTAGAAATGTTGGAGGCCGCAGCAGGTGGAGCAGCAGCGATATGCGGCTGAGCTCACTTCAGATTCTTAGGAACAAATACACGACCAAGGAATACGGGTAAAAAACCGATCGCCATAACTAGCTTCAATGAATCGTTACGACTGTAGCAACACAGCCCAAGCCTGAGACCGTCATGATCATCAGACGCAAACCCGATATCGCTTCTTCAGAGATCACCCCGGAACGCACCTACCTCAATCGACGGCACTTCGTCAAGAAGGCAGCAGCAGCGGGAGTTCTCGGCACAGCTCTCGGCCCTCGAGCTCTCCAGGGAAAGACAACACTCCAGGAACTCCACCCACGCTTCAGTTCCATGACGTCCGAGATGGATGAGCCACTGAACTCCTACGAAGAGATCACCACCTACAACAACTTCTACGAGTTTGGTACCAGAAAGTCTGACCCTGCAGAAAATTCTGGCGCCTTCCGGCCGCGGCCCTGGAAAGTGGAGATCGGTGGCATGGTCAACAAACCTGGTCAATACGAGCTAGACGATTTGCTCTCTGGTATCACTATGGAGGATCGGGTCTATCGCCTGCGTTGCGTAGAGGCTTGGTCAATGGTCATCCCCTGGTATGGATTCCCACTCTCGGCACTCATCAACAAGGTCGAGCCTCAACCAGGGGCTAAGTACATCGAGATGAAAACCATCGTACGCCCCGAAGAGATGACCCACCAGCGCTTCCCCATCCTCGACTGGCCCTACATCGAAGGTCTGCGGATGGACGAAGCGATGCACCCACTCACGATCCTCGCCACCGGATTATATGGAGCTGATCTCCCTAACCAGAATGGGGCTCCACTCCGTCTAGTGGTTCCTTGGAAATATGGGTTCAAAGGGGTTAAGTCGATTCAGAGCATCAGGTTTGTGGAAGAGATGCCGATCAACACGTGGCAGGTACAAAACTCCCATGAGTATGGGTTCTTCGCGAACGTGAACCCAAACGTCAGTCACCCGCGCTGGAGTCAGGCGAGGGAGACTAGGCTACCGGGCTTCCGGAAAGACTTCGACACCATGATGTTCAACGGCTATACAGATCAAGTGCAGCACCTCTATGCCGGAATGGACCTCGCGCGCTGGAAATAGTCGAGGCACTGACAAGACGCGTCGGACGGTAGAACATGAATCAGAAGCGCGCCCTATTCGCGATCAAGACGATCTTGTGGGTAAGCGCTCTGTCCCCAGGTGCCTATTTAGTCAGCAGTCTCCTAAGAGGATCTCTGGGTGTAAACCCCGTGGAGAAGTTGACGCTGTGGACAGGCATGACCGCACTGGTGCTGCTCTTGTGTTCATTAGCAATAACTCCGATCCGACGTATCTCTGGATGGAATCTCTTAATCAAGCTGCGCAGACCACTCGGCCTCTTCGCATTCTTTTACGCGAGTGCTCATTTTGTCATCTGGTTTGCCTTCTACAACATCTTTGATTTCGGCTACATGTGGGCCGACATCCTAGAGCGGAGATTTATTACCGCAGGCATGGCAGCTCTTTTCGTCATGCTTCCGTTGGCGCTCACCTCAACGCGATGGGCAATCCGCAAACTAGGAAAGCGATGGAGTGTCCTTCACCGCGGGGCCTATCTTGCCGGCATTCTAGGTGTTTTACACTACTTCTGGCTCGTAAAGGCGGACACACGACTCCCTTCTCTGTTCGCTGTCGTACTCATCGGTCTCCTCGGTTTTAGAGCCGCTCTTCAGTCCCAAGTATTACAACCGGGTAAGCGGCAAAGAGGCAGGCACTAAACAGAACTGTCACGTACAAAGTCGTATAGTTCACATCCCTATTGAGCGTTAACACCTCCCAAAGTCTACCGAAAAAGGAGCACGGGCTTCCCCGTTCTTTGTCTTCCCTGTAGTGGGTTGTTCGGTGGATGATCATGATATTGCAGCAGATCTGCTATAAATTTGTGTCATACTCTTAGACTCCCGCCGACGCACGGTATGACTGCATCACTTTTGAAGATCCTCAAACCGCTCATTCTCTGGTTCGACACAGCAGCAGTCGACCAGGACAAGATGACGGACAAGACCGTGGTAGACTGGTTCCGAGTGATCCCATTCATCGCGGTACATGCAGCTTGCCTAGGGGTTATCTGGGTTGGGTGGAGCTGGTCAGCGATAGCCGTTGCATCCGCACTCTACGCTGTACGAATGTTTGCAATAACCGGGTTCTACCATCGCTACTTCTCGCACCGGTCTTTCAAGACCTCACGACCAGCGCAGCTTGCCTTCGCCATCATTGGTGCTAGCTCGGCTCAGCGAGGGCCTCTTTGGTGGGCCGCTCATCACAGGCACCACCATCGTCACTCGGACACAGAGAATGACGTGCACTCGCCTCGGCATCACGGTTTCTGGTGGGCTCACATGGGGTGGATCACAGCCCCAGGTAACTTCCCGACCAACTTCGACGCAGTGCCGGATCTAGCCAAGTATCCTGAACTTCGCTTCCTGGATCGTTTTGATGTCTTCGTCCCGTTTCTTCTCGCGATGGGACTCTTTCTGGTCGGGGGGTGGCAGCTGCTAGTTTGGGGCTTCTTCATAAGCACCGTGGCTTTATTTCACTGCACCTGCTTCATCAACTCACTCGCGCATCAGATGGGCACCCAACGCTACGATACCGGTGATGACAGCCGTAACAGTCTCCTGCTGGCGCTTATAACCTTTGGCGAGGGGTGGCATAACAACCACCATAGATATCCCGGAGCAGCCCGCCAAGGTTTCTTTTGGTGGGAAGTGGATATTACATACTACGGATTGCAGATTCTCGAAAAGCTCCGAATAATCAGGGATCTACGGCAACCGCCCGAGCGTCTTCTCCAGCGAACCTGACCTGTGCGGATCGCAGTCGTAGGCAGCGGCGTGTCCGGTCTCGTAGCCGCTCACCTTTTACATCCCCATCACGAGGTCGCTGTATTCGAATCCCGTGATCGAATCGGTGGTCATGTGCATACCGTCGACATCCCGGCTGCCGACTCAAGCTTACTCCAAATTGATACCGGGTTCATCGTATACAACGAGAGCAACTACCCACTGTTCACGCGCTTAATTGAGCACTTGGGTATCCCGACTCAATCATCAAACATGAGCTTCAGTGTGAAGTGCGATCGTTACGGGATAGAGTACAACGGCTCGAGCCTGCGACAGCTCTTTGCCCAGCGGAGAAACCTGCTACGACCTTCGTTTCACAGGATGTTACTCGACATTCTTCGCTTCAATCGTGAATCTGCGAGCGCGATCCGAAATGAAGCAGCTCAGATGACACTCGGTGAGTACGTCAGTCGCAGTGGCTACTCATCATGGCTGTCCGAACTTTACCTTTTACCAATGGGATCGGCGCTATGGTCGGTTCCACGCGATCAAGTCTTGGAGATGCCCGCCGCATTCTTCGTCAGCTTTTTCGAAAATCACGGAATGCTGACAGTGGATGACCGCCCGGAATGGCGAGTAATCATTGGGGGATCGAAATCGTATCTGGCTCCTCTAGTAAGACCTTTCCGTGATCGTATCCAAACCGGCACCCCTGTGACATCTGTATCCCGGTATGACGACCACGTCTTGGTCAACGGAAACAGGTTCGATGAAATAGTGTTCGCGTGCCACTCGGACCAAGCGCTATCCGTTCTCGACGACGCGACACCGCTGGAACAGGAGTTCTTAAGCTCCCTACCCTACCAGAAAAACGACGTTGTTTTACACACCGACACGAGCTTGCTGCCTGAGCGGGTGAACGCTTGGGGCTCATGGAATTACCACATCAGTGGCGATACCGCTGGGCCCGCAACCGTCACATACAACATGAACCTCCTGCAAAGTCTTGATACAGAAGAAACCTACTGTGTGACCCTTAATGCCACCGACTCGATTAACCCCGACTCGATCCTATACCGAACGACATACGAACACCCGGTCTACACGGGCAAAGGCTTCGAAGTACAAGAGCGCCACTCGGAAATCAGCGGCTTAAATCGAACACACTATTGCGGAGCCTACTGGGGATTCGGGTTCCACGAGGACGGGGTTCGCAGTGGCGTTCGGGTAGCGGAGCACTTCGGCATCTCGCTATGAAAAGATCATCACACGCAGCCTCGATCAAAAAGAACTCTGAGCGGCGTGTGATGGAAAGTGCAATCTACACGGGGGTCATCCGCCACACGCGCTATCAACCTAGGCCTCATCGCTTTTCGTATAGGATATTCATGATGTATCTAGACCTGAGCGAGCTTGATCAGGTCTTTGACGGGCGTTGGCTCTGGTCAGCGCAACGTCCGGCATTGGCATGGTTCCGCCGGGCCGACTACTTGGGAGATCCCTCATTACCTATCGAGGAGGCGGTTCGAGCCGAGGCTGAACGACTAACCGGTCAGAGGCCCTCCGGTCCGATTCGGGTCCTTACACACCTGAGATACTTCGGATACGTACAGAATCCGGTGACATTTTACTACTGCTTTAGATCAGACGGAGTAGGGGTCGAAACTATTCTGTCCGAGATCACGAACACTCCATGGGGCGAAAGGCACACTTATGCAGTGTCGGGGCCAATAACAACGCAACTTCAACCCGATATAGAGGGCCCCGAAGTGCACAGGCAAGTAACAGAGCAGGATCACCTGTTCGACAAGGCGTTCCACGTCTCGCCATTTATGGGCATGGACCATTCGTACACTTGGCGCTTCAGCATACCCGAAGACGTTCTAACCGTGCACATGGCTAACCACTCGGTAACGGATGAGGAGTCGCCGACACTGTTCGACGCTACTCTTTCACTCCGCCGCAAGGAAATCACCGGCTCGGCGCTCGCAAGCATGCTAATCCTATATCCACTAATGACCGCTCAAGTCGTTATTGGCATCTACTGGCAGGCACTCCGTCTGTTGCTGAAGCGGGTTCCATTTTTCGTTCACCCCGACAAACGCTCCCACTAGGTGCAGCACTCAATGAGCCTTCTCGACAGACTCGCTGAAACTTCCGTTCGGTCAAAGCTTGCTACACTCAAGGGGGGGCGTCTCACCCTGATTGATGGGGAGCACACATCAGTGCACGGCGAAAAGGGCAGCATTAACGTCACCGTCACCATCTTGAATCCGCGCTTTTACCGAGCGGTCGCGTTTGGTGGCCATGTCGGGGCAGCGGAGTCTTACGCTGAAGGGATATGGACAACCGAAGACCTAACCTCTCTAGTGCGACTCTTTGTGTGCAACCGAGAAGTGCTTGACGATATGGAGACTGGGATGGCCCGTTTAGCTCAGCCGCTTAGACAGTTACTACACTCCAAGAACCGAAACACTGAAGCCGGAAGCCGACGTAACATTCGGGCGCACTATGACCTAGGAAATGATTTCTTCAGGGAATTCCTAGATGAGACCATGACGTACTCAGCGGGAATCTTCGACAAACCAGAATCGACCCTCAAGGAAGCATCACTAGCGAAGTATGACCGACTTTGTCGGAAACTGGCACTCAGCCCTGAGGATCACGTGATCGAGATCGGCAGCGGTTGGGGAGGATTCGCTCTGCATGCAGCTCAGCATTACGGATGTAGAGTCACAACCACGACGATCTCAGAGGAACAGCACGCGCTCGCGAACCTTAGGGTCCAAGAAGCTGGGCTGGGTGATCGCATTACAATTCTGCTCGAAGATTATCGCAAACTGACGGGAACGTTCGACAAGCTTGTTTCTATTGAGATGATTGAGGCGGTTGGACACCATTACTTCGAATCATTTTTCAGCCAGTGCGCACAACTTCTCTCCCCTAATGGACTAGCAGCGATTCAAGCGATAACGATCCAAGACCGCTTCTACGACTCGGCTCGGAGGGAAGTCGACTTCATCAAGAAATATATCTTTCCGGGAAGCTGCATCCCGTCTATCACCGCACTTTCAACTGCCGCATCAGTAACAGACCTCCGACTTGTTCACCTGGAAGACCTGACCCCGCACTACGCCGAGACCCTGAGACACTGGCGAGCCCGTTTCCTAGAGCGGTGGAACCGAATCGAAGCCCAAGGATTCGATGAGTATTTCAAAAAGATCTGGGAGTTCTATTTCTGCTACTGCGAAGGGGGTTTCGACGAGGCCGCGCTTGGTTCTCTTCAATTCCTCTACGCGAAGCCCAAAGCTGCTTTGCCGGATCTAGGCGACCTGCCCTCACTCGGGAGACACATACCATGAACAGCCTCGGAATAAACCTGGCTGAACGCGGGCTGGTCCCCCTACCCGCCCTTCGAATTGGTATTAGACGCCTACTCGCAAAGCGTCTTCTGGACGCATCGCAAGGACCGGATGTGAGTGCATTTGCGTCGCACTTAAAGGAAAGTGCGATCGCCCTACTACCCGAAAAAGCTAACGAGCAGCATTACGAAGTGCCCGCAGAATTCTTTGAGCTAACTCTTGGGCCGAATCTTAAATACAGCGGCGCATACTGGCCCGAAGGAACCGAAAGTCTCAGTGAAGCGGAAGAAGCGATGCTTCGGCTCACCGTGCAGCGAGCCGATCTCGTTGACGGCCAAGAGATTCTCGAACTCGGTTGTGGATGGGGTTCGTTGACACTGCACATGGCCCAACGTTTCCCCAATGCCCGGATCACTGCCGTTTCGAACTCAGCGCCACAGAGGCGATTCATAGAGGCACGAGCACCTCAAAACGTCCGTGTGATCACAGCGGATATGAACGACCTTAGACTACAACAAAGGTTTGACCGCATCGTCAGCGTCGAAATGTTCGAACACATGAGAAACTACCGTGACCTCCTCCATAGGATCTGTGGATGGATGAAACCAGATGCCCGTCTTTTTGTCCATGTCTTCTGTCATCGCGATTACGCATATCCCTTCGAGACGGAAGGAGACGATAACTGGATGGGTCGCTACTTCTTCACAGGGGGTATTATGCCCTCCTTCGATTTATTCCAGTATTTCGATAAGGACCTCTTCATCGAAAAAGACTGGCAGGTGAACGGAACACATTACGAACGCACGGCACGAGCATGGCGTGAGAATCTAGAGGAACAGCGCGGCCCCGTGATGAACGTTTTGCAGAAGACTTATGGAGGCGAAGCAGACCGGTGGTTCCACCGCTGGCGCCTGTTTTTCCTAGCCTGCGAAGAGCTGTTCGGGTATCGTGGCGGCTCCGAGTGGCTTGTAGCGCACTATCGTTTCGCACCTCGCGGCTGATCCTCGGCAGAACCGATGCGAAACTAACCCTCGTCGAGTGTGCCGACCGTCACCGACGCTGTGCCATCCCAGCCGACCGTCACACGAACGCTGAGCGGCTGACAGCAGACCTGGCAGTCCTCGATGTACTCCTGGACTTCACCGCCCGCCTGATCTACGCCGATATCAATTCCCTGCCCACAATACGGGCAGAAGACCTCTACCGAATCAGCTAGATCCGCACCAAAGTCATCGTCGTCCCATTCCGTGAGGTCCGAGCTTGATCCATCAATCATGCTCTGACCCTACGATCTGGGATAGAACAACTCAACTCACGCTTCACCTTCATGCACCTAGGATGAGCCTAGTGTGGCCACTAAGATCGCCTTGATTGTGTGCAAGCGGTTCTCGGCCTGATCAAAGACAACAGACTGATCGGATTCGAATACATCTTCAGTTACCTCAAGCCCATCAAGACCAAACTTCTGAAACACTTCTTCACCGATCTTGGTGTTTCGATTGTGAAATGCTGGCAAGCAGTGCATGAACTTTGCTTGGGAATTTCCCGTCGCTGACATGACATCAGCATTCACTTGGAAATCTCTCAACAAATTGATGCGCTCCTCCCACACCGACTCAGGCTCTCCCATAGAAACCCAAACATCAGTGTGAACGAAATCACAACCCTCGACTCCGGCTGAAACGTCGCTGGTCACTAAAACTGAACCACCAGTCTTCGCGGCTAAGCTCCTGCAGCGCTCCACGAGAGCCTCATCTGGCCACAGTGGTTCGGGCGCTACTAGCCGCACGTCCATCCCAAACAATGCACCACCCACCATCAGAGAATTGCCCATATTGAAACGCGCATCCCCAAGATAGGCGTAGCTGGTGGCACCAAGATCACCCGAGCCCAGCTCACGCATGGTCAACACATCGGCTAGGATTTGGGTTGGGTGATACTCGTTTGTCAGACCATTCCAAACAGGAACGCCCGCAAATTCAGCAAGCTCCTCTACCTGCACCTGTCCGAACCCACGATACTCGATCCCGTCGAACATGCGTCCGAGCACGCGAGCTGTGTCTTTCATGGTTTCTTTAATGCCAATCTGGGTTCCTGTCGGCCCGAGATAAACCGAATGAGCACCCTGATCCAGAGCGGCAACCTCAAACGCACATCGAGTACGTGTAGAACCTTTCTCAAAAATCAGGGCAATGTTTTTACCTGTGAGGGTCCGCTCTTCGGTGCCGCTTTGCTTCGACCTTTTGAGTTCCGCAGATAGGTCTAAGAGGTAAGCTACTTCTTCAGGGGTGAAGTCAAGCAGCTTGAGGAAGTGACGCCCACGAAGGTCCACACTCATCGGCTGATTCCCATCAATGTTCCGCCTATGGCAGGTTAATTCGTTTAATGTGATAGAAGCATTCAGACAACCGCGATCGGATCCCATCGAACTGGAGGGGTCGTAAAATCGCTCCAACAGTTGCTAGGCTCAACACATGCCTTGCTGAAGTGCAATGAGGCCAGCTCATGCAGAGCATATTTTTCTCTCTCTACCCTTACTCGCAAACCCATCAACATCAATCGTATTTTGTAAAACACTTCTCGCCTTTCTTTGTCCGGAGACAAACGCCATGAAATGGCAACTGAACGCTACCCTCAGCGCACTGCTCCTCGTTTCTATAGCATCCTGCTCAGGCGAAGCCGGGGTCTCCTCGGAGCAAGAAACGCTGTCTGATAGCCTGCAATCCCGAATCGCGGCGCGCTTGGACGGGCTCGATGCCATAAGCTCGATCTACGCAAAACACATCCCAACGGGTAGAGAGATAGCAGTAAGAGCCGACCTTCCGATGAACACGTTAAGCGTAATCAAAATTCCGGTGATGATTCAGGCTTTTCAAGACAACGCGTCGGGCAGACTAGACTTAGGAGAACGTTACACAGTAGGTCCAAATGACATGCGAAGGGGTAGCGGACTGATCCAGACGTTCGAACATGGACTGAACCCTACCCTTCGAAGCCTGGTAACCCAGATGATCATCACATCTGACAACACGGCGACCGACATGGTTATCAAAGCCGTTGGCCTCGATCGTGTAAACGCCCTTCTCCAGGAAGAGGGATTTAGCCAAACCCGCTTAAAAGCGACCACAGGCGATCTGTTCAGAGAGGTGTGGGTTCTGGATGATCCTGAAAACGCGCGAATGAGTGACCGAGAGGTATTTGAAGCTGGCTTTCCGGACGATGACGCCGCCGCAACGCGGTCGTTCACCTTCGAAGGAGACTCAACCTCCTGGCTGGGAAGGACTACTGCCCGTGAAATGGCCAGCCTTCTGGAACAGATTCTGAACGCTGAACTCGCTGATGAGGAGGCGAGTGCGGAAATGATTTCGATCCTGACGAGACAATTCTACACGAGTCGCCTGCCACAACGAGTGCGATTACAGGGGGTGAGCGTAGCTCACAAAACCGGAGACTGGCCTCCAATCGCCGGAAATGATGTGGGGATACTCTTCTACGAGGGTGGACCCAGCATTGTGTCTGTCTTCACCAACCAAAACACAGGGGACTTTTTTGACCTGGAAGCGACACTCGGATTGATCGCCGAAGACATCGTAGAAGCATGGCGTTAGCCAAGTCTCAATAATACGAAGAGGCTACATGCGAGCTAAAGCGGCCTTAACAGCTTCGTAGGCATTGACCACTCCACCTGTAACGGAAAGCCTACCGAAAGGGATCCTTGCCCCATCGCCTGGTCGAGCAAGGACATCTTCTTGGCGTTTCACTGATGATTCGAGGAGGATCCTGCGCACTTCGGATGCATCAAGATCGGGGAAATACGCCATGAGCAAGGCAGCTACTCCACTCACAACAGGTGAAGCCATACTGGTTCCGTCTTCCCGTTCGTACTCGCTTCCTGGGACAGTAGAGAGGATGTCCACCCCAGGTGAAAATAGATCTACGGTGTTCTGGCCATAATTGGAGAAGGTTGCGGCAAGACTGTCGACCTGCCAATTAGCAGCGCCTACCTCAATCCAGTTACGAGCACGGGACCCGTCATTGAAAAATGGAGTCGGGAAATTGTCACCTGCGTCAATATCTTCGCCGTCGTTACCCGCAGCATGAACCATCAAAACCCCGTGAGCATCGGCGTAACGGACAGCGTCATCCACCAGAACTTTCCGGGGAGAAAACCCTTTCCCGAAGCTCATGTTGATGATGTGCGCCCCATTGTCCACGGCGTAACGGATCGCGTTGGCTACGTCCTTGTCGCGCTCGTCGCCGTCAGGCACAGCACGAAGCGCCATGATCTGCACGTTGGTGGCGATACCATCAATCCCGAGACCATTTCCACGCACTGCGCCGATAATCCCTGAGACATGTGTTCCGTGGCGAGGATCTGTAGCGTGAACATCCGGGTTTCCGTATCCCTGCTCAGTTCCATCCGACAAGTCATCACCCACAATGTCCTCGCGCGGCCGGAATTCAAGATTCAGGCCATAGTCTCTAAGACCCTCATAGGCTTCCCTGGCTTCGGGCACGTCCTCGACGGGCAATATATCGACGAGTTGGAGGAAGAGTGACTTAGCCTGAGAAATGTCAGGCCTTACAGCAGAAACCCGTCGCACGCTCTCCTTCGTAGGGTTCTGCCCTGCTCCGGCTCCCCGCAAAACAGGTAAAGCAAACGCATATGCCTCCTCAATTTGATCTAGAATATCGAGCGTCTGATTCACCTCGTCGGTTTCGGCTTCATAGTCGGCCGCTAAGTCCTGACAGGTCTTTTCGATCGGAGATGCTTCACCCGCGAGACAATCTGCATGAAGCCGCGTAACCTCGAGCGTTTCATGACCTACTGAGTTTCCATCCGGCCCACCGAGAAAATTCCACCCATAGACATCGTCGACATACCCATTGTTATCGTCGTCGACTCCATTCCCAGGCACTTCGTCTTCATTGACCCAAAGATTCTCTCTGAGGTCCACGTGTGTCGTATCAATCCCACCGTCGATTACAGCAACCACCACGGCCCGGGCCGCTGTTCTATCCGCGAGCAATTCCTCATAAGCAAGGTTCGCGCTTACACCAGGAACCCCATCAACTTCTAGGTCAAGCAGGTGCCATGCGTCTGGAGCTGATACCAGAGTAGTAGCTTCGACCACCGCCCCCCCACTTATCACATCCGGTTTTAACTCAACCTCAGTATTCGTCTCTGGTCGAGTGTCAGATACTGTGGCACCCATGCCTCCCGAGGCGCAGCCTGCGAAAAGCAGAATCGCCGTTAATGAGGCTAAGCGAAGAATCATATTTGAATCACATAGTCCAGAGTGGCGAGCATTAGACCTCCTAATACTCATTTGTTACATAGCGAGTGAGGCCTTAGAAACGTAAAACGGTTTTAGTGCCTAGAGCCCATCAAGGTGGTCAGGGCTTTAGAGACACTTAAGACCTTGCCAACTCTAAAGGGTTCCTATGCTCCACGGATGGGGACGTTACCGTTAGTCCCCTTTCGTGAGCTAGTAGCTAGGGCCGACAGGTATCTTTGATCGGACCCCAACCGGTCGAGCATGTTATCTCATTTGCCGTATCAAGGACCCAACGCCCGATATCTGTATGGGGAAGAAGCGCTTCACCCGCATGATACTCAAGGCCAGCTAACACATCCGCATATGGACCGAAGCCAGAGAGGCGCATAGGGATAACCAGAACGCTATTTGTTCCTATCTGATCTTCCACGTAACCCCGAATATGTGCCTCTGCAGAAATACGTTTCTCTTCCCAATCCTCACGCAAAGTGGCCACCTCAACTTCGGCGTATCCCGCCCTTGTCACTTGGTCAGCAGCTCGATGTAATAAAGCAAGCACTCTATCGTTCTCTCCATCGTCACCCATGCCATGAGCGATGAGAAGTACAGCTTCTCTCGAAGGGTCACTGCTTAGAGCCGCTGCGCGATCTACCGCGATACCGCCTACGTAATGCGAGTCTAAAATACCCAGCTCGTGCGTCGCAATTTCCATTGAGTGTTCCAGCGGAATACGTGCTCCAGGATCGGACGCAGCTGGGCCCATGAGGACAAACTGTTCAGGCCTTTCTTCGGAAAGACCCAAGAGGTATTCGGTCTGGTCCAGAAATGATTCTCCAGACAAAAACATTCGAACCACTGCGATCTTCGTAACACCCTGATCTTGGAGTTCGTCGAGTCCTGATCGCAGGGTGTAGGGGTTTGCCATTCCAAACGCGACCGCAGTAGGAAGAATATCCATCGAGGACTTCACTGCTTCCAGCACTGTCTCATTCCACTCAGGTCCTGCCCCATGTGCCATCACCAGTATCCCCGTTCGAGCGGGCTCACTAGTTGAGTCAATCATTGGTTCTTCCGGGGGAACGAGATCACGTCCACTGCTTTGCACCGCAGGCGGACTACACGCAACGATCACCAAGACGTGGAGCAGGCTAGCGCGCTTTATCATAGTAAGCATCATGATTCCTCCGTCACCGTCAGCCAACCTTCTCGTATCAGAGCTTTGAGGATAACCCGCCGACTCAACCAGTCGAGGCCGTCTAAGATTTCTCCAGCTCGAATTATCTCACCCCTCAACAAACACTCGAGAGTCGTCTTCGCCTCGGATGGAAAATCGACCTCACGTCCTCTACTGATTAGAGCTACACGACCGTCGCGGAGTGCTATGCGCCCTGGCACGCCCGGTCTCCAGCAGACTCGGCTTTCCTCCGAAACTTCATCCGCATGAACCACCTGCTTCAGGTAGTCTGTCGCCCGTGGCCTTAGATGCTCTACGAAAGTTTCGGCCCGCGCGGGTACTACGGCGTGCAGATCCATCTCCCCCGAAAGAGTCAGGATTCGTCGAGACAGCTCTTCCTCTAACTCCTTGTCCAACCCAACGTCTGCAGCGAATCCAAGTGGTACGTTCTCTCTCCAGCTTGAATTTCGGTCTACCAACTCACTTAGCGAGTCTGCTAGAAGATCAGCCCAAGTGTAGGACATGACTCCCAGTGTAATGTGCACTGATGTGGAATCAGTCGTGGCCGCAGCATGCATCCAGCCACGAGGCACATATAACGCCTCACCGGTCTCAAGAGTAAACTCGCTCTCAACATCTCCAGCCTGGTGTCGCGCTGGGTCGAATTTGTGATCCTTGAGCGGAAGCTCAGGACCACCACCATACATCCTCCATCGTTTCGACCCCTCAATCTGCAATACATAAACATCATGAGTATCCCAGTGGGGTCTAAAACCCTGTGACCCAGGAGGTGTCAGATAGATGTTGGTCTGAGTCCTCGCTGAAACTTGAAGTGAGACGGCGTTGCAAAGACGACGTGCAGGCTCGTGTCGGTCGTGGAGGCCACCGAAAACGACCGTCGCTCCCTCCGAAAACAGCTGCGCCACACGGGCAGGATCGACCATGCGATCCCGCCAGAGGTACTCTGCCGTAGGAACGGCGCTTCCAGACCGTACAAGTTTGATCGACGGATGCCGAACACCAAAGCGTCCGAGCAGTTCATCTAGATTCGCAATCGACAGAAGATCAGCGAATCGCTCAGTGTTCTCAGACTTCCCGTGGTACCAATTGGTACCTAGGTGCTCCTGTACAAAGTCGCTTGAATCCGGGATTCCAAGAATCCACGCCAACGCGTCACGCTCTAGCGCGGTCATCTGGCACTCCAAAAGGTTTTTAGGTCCGCAACCGCTTAAACGGAGTGTCCGTGAGTCAGCGGTCCAGGATTAGGGTTAGCTTCCGGAGTCGCTGTTGCCATCGGAGTCCGAGCTTTCTTCGGTCTCCTCCTGATGCGAGTCACTGTCAGATGCTTCCATCTGGTCGGAGTCAGACGCTTCCATCTGGTCAGAATCAGACGCTTCCATCTGGTCAGAATCAGACGCTTCCATCTGGTCAGAATCAGACGCAGCTCCACTGCCGCAGGCTTGCGTCATGCCAGCGATCCCAATGATCCCCGCGGCCAAGCCGAAACGGCCTAGGAATGTTCTGCGCTCAATCGAAGAGGATTGAACGTCGTTTTCAGTGATCAACGTATCTTCGTCTCTACCGTTCATGATGGCACGAGGCTAAGGTTGTATGGTTCAGGTTGCTGATGAGAATCGTTCTCATCTGGCTCGATGTCAACAGATAAAGATCGGGAGCTCTCCATCGAAGTGCGTCTGACTCGGCGACTCAATTGGCGCAAACTCGTCTTCGAGCTCCACGGATGGATAGGGCTCAACCTGGGTTTGATCCTATTCGTCGTGTGCCTGTCAGGCACGTTCGCCACACTATCTGACGAAATAGACGCGCTCATTGACCCCGCACGCAGCGTAGATACGCGCCCTCGTGACATATCTGAGTACAACTGGACTGCGATGATGTCGAATCTAGAAATCTCGTTTCCAGACGGGATAGTCCAGACCATTTACGCACCAGGAGCCTCGGGTCGCCCAACGGACCGAGGCATAACTGCGGCACTAGCGTTCGTGGCCGTACCCCGAGGTGAAACGAGAAAGGTCTCGGTTGATCCGTACACCGGAGAAGTTCTGGGCCATACGGGCTTCTTCAACGTAGA
>MDSV01159677.1_pt1 | contig 26829 bp, 24 predicted proteins | sample 810851 | NCBI WGS metagenome assembly MDSV01 (sample SAMN05326640, study PRJNA326480) | marine metagenome | isolation source: seawater | place: Atlantic Ocean: North East | collected 2012
ATGCATTCAAGCAAGAAAATGATAAGAGTTACTATTATCCAAGACTTTATACAGAAATAAATGGAATAGTAGACTGGGATTCTGATGTTTATGAAATAGAAAGGTTTATTAGAGCTTTTTCTTATCCATATCCCGGAGCTTTTTCATACTACAGAGGTAAAAAAGTTCATATTTTATCTTCTAAGGTTGAACAAACATCGAGTAAATTTCATTCTTTTGCTAATGGAAAGATTGTTACAGTAATGGATGATATGTCTGTCAGAGTAATTGCTGGCGGAAAATCATTAATTATTGAAAAAATATCAGTGGAAGAAGAAGTTATTACTGCTGGCAATTATCTTAATGTTAAATACTCATTACATTCTCCGATAGAAGAAAAGGAAAAAGCAAGAAACCATATACCGACCACACTTGAAATGAATAAAAGTGAAGATGAATTTAAAGGATAGCAGCAAAAGGAGGCAATATGGCCAAATTCACATTTAATCTTACCCCAAGAAAAGTTGATTTTGTTAATACAGATCATAGAAGAATAAGCACAATGATTCCGGTTCCAGAATCTATAGAATTATTAGAAGAAATAAAAGTATACGAATCTTCGAATGCATTAGAGCAACTTCCTGTTGTTTGGGATCGAGCAAAAAATCATCAAATATTTGATGAATGGGGCAATGCTTGGATTGATTTTACCTCTAGTATATTTGTTACAAACAGCGGTCACGCAAATGACGAAACTCTCAAGAGAATCAATGAATGCATTTCGAAGCCTTTGATACACAGCTATTACTATCCTACTAGGATAAGAGCAGATTTTTGTAAAAAACTTATTCAAATGACGCCAGGCAATCTTGAAAAAGCTATTATTTTGAGTGTTGGCACTGAGGCAGCCGAACGTGCTATAAAAATTTCACGTATATATGGTGAAAGTATAAAAGAGGATAAGAAGATCATTGTCGGTGGAGATGGTAATTACCATGGTAAAACTCTTGGAGCCCAAATGATAGGCGGTCAACATGATGACAAAAAATGGATTGGCTATACCGATCCTAATATGAAACACTTACCATTTCCGTTTCCTTGGGTGTTGGACTCATTTGATGGTGATGGTCATGATCTTTTCCATCATCATTTAGAATCTTTGGAAAAGGATGGAGTAAATTTAGATAAAATAGCGGCATTTTTTGTCGAATCTTTCCAAGGATGGGGAGCAATTTTCTACCCAGTAGATTACATTCAAGCCATGAGAGATTGGGCGAAAAAAAATAAAACCCTCCTTGTATTTGATGAAATTCAAGCTGGCTTTGGAAGAACTGGAAAAATGTTTGCATATGAACATTATGATGTAGAAGCAGATTTGGTTATTTGTGGTAAAGGTATCTCTGGAAGCATGCCTCTTTCCGCAGTTCTTGGTTCAGCTCTATTAGTAGAAATGGATGCTGGTTATACAAGTACTCATGGAGGAAATCCCGTAGCATGTGCATCTGGATTAGGTAATCTAGAAGCATTTGAAAACCACGACCTAGTTAATGAATCGAATAGGAAAGGCAAGATAATGAAAGATATTATATTGTCATGGAAAGAGAAGTATCCATCTAGAATTGGGCATATACTTGGTGCAGGTCTTTTATATGGAGTCTTCATAACTAAAGAAAACTCACATGAGTTAGATACTGAGCTTACCAATATAATTTGTGAACGAGCTATGGAGAAAGGAGTTTTTTCTATATGTACTGGTCGAGGTACCTTGAAAATTGGTCCTCCACTCACAATTCCTGATGAAGCTTTAATAGAAGGATTGAATGTTTATGAGGAATGTTTTAAAGAATTATTCTAGATTTTAGTTCAGAAAGAATTGAAAAGAGATGAAAACTAAAAAATACAAAGATCAGTTCATAACCTCTACGAACTATTGGAGTTTTGTAAATATATCAACTCAAAAAGACTCTACCAGAAGAAAAATAAAATATTTTTTAAATAAATATCTTGCAAAGATATTCAAACTTAAAATTATTAGTTCGAACTCAGATGTAAGGCCAGAACAAAGGTCATACACTAAAGATTCATCCATCATAAAAAAAAGAAATTCTAAAATATCAGATCTGGTTGTTAATCACTTTTCAAAGTTTAATATCTACCTCGATGGATCTGAGGTATTAGTTAGTATCAATGAATATGATGTTTTTTTTAGAAATTCAGAAATTTCCGACCTTAATGGAGGCATGGGATATAACAATGGCCTAATTCTATATATTTTATGTAAATACATTAAGCCATTAAAGATTATTGAAAGCGGCGTTTGGAGAGGATATACAACTTTCTTATTAGATAAGGCGTCTCCAATTAATGCCGAAATATTATGTTATGACATAAATTTGAGACTTGTAGAATTTAAGTCAAAAAAAGCAAGTTACTATGAGGCAGATATTTCAGAGCATATTATTAAGGATCATGAAGATTTTGATCTTGCTTTCTTTGATGATCATGTTTCTCATTATGATAGATTAAATTTCTGCCTTGAAAATAACATAAAATATATCATTCTTGATGATGATGTTTCTGCATATCAAACACATTCTGATGGCTGGCCCCCAATACCAACAGCAGCTATGATATATGATTTCGAAAATATACCACAAAATTTTGAATGGGTTACAAATGATATAGATGCATCTGCAGATATTAGTTCTATTGATGTCAAGCCAATCATTGAAAAATATACCAGGGTAACTTTTCCTAGCTTATCGGTTTATACAGGATATAGAGATACTTCATTTACTTCTTTGATTGTAAAAAAATAAATCTAATTTCAAAAGCTTGAAAATGATGAAAAAAGTTTTTTCTAGTAACCTAAAGAAAATTATAATTTTTACAATAACTCCTTTAAATGAGGATTATTTGAAAAGATATGGATATGATTTTTTTTTTAAAAAAGATATAGAAATAATTTTCTTAAATTTGTGTTATCTCTTATATGGAAATGAAAGAACTAAATCTGCAGGATACGACAAAGTAGGAAGGTGTCCCCAAGTAAAAGAAATTCAAATACACAATTACTTTCAATTACTTGAATATCTTTCTAAATTTTCTGAAGACTCAATAATATATATAAATATAACAGCTAAAACTAAGCTAATGTTTATGATTTTAATATCAAAAATCCCATATATTGAAGGATCATTATGGGGCGGCATTCAAGAGAAAAATTGGGCCAAGAACAAAAATTTAATTCAACAAATATCAAGCAGAATTTTTTCTATAACGCGTAACTTCAGGAAAAAGATTTTTGGTAAAATTGATCACTACACATCAATTTTAATTAGGAAAATTAATCCTCCGCATATTATTTTAAGCAGCTCATCAGTAGAAGCTGAAATGGTATCAGATGAAAGAATTCTATTAAATCACACTTTTGATTACGATAGATTTTTAATGAATGATGGAATGCCAAAACCTTCTTATATTCCAGATTTTAAATATTATGTTCTATTACCAAATCATGCTTGGATGGTTCATGACTACATTATTAATAATGCCGAGAAAGACTGTTCAATGTCAAAAAATAACTATGAGAAATTAATTAATAATACACTTGATAAGATTGAGGAGTTATCTGGGGTTAAAATATTAGTAGCAGGTTATCCTAATGCAACTATTGATGAAGATGTCTATATTAATAGAGATTTTTTATTAGGAACTGAGACAGAGCAGCTTGTAAAATATTCTAGTGGGGTAATCACTCATTTCTCTGGAGCTATAAATTTTGCAGTTATCCACAAGAAACCAATATGTCTAATAAATTACAATAATTTTGATTCAGATCCCAGGTTTCTTAATCCAATAAGATCATATTCTAATTTGCTAGATATACCGATTAATTATGTTGATATTGATATTGATATTGAAGAACTAGTATCAAAAGGAATTTTTTGTATGAACTTCAAAGAATATCAAAACTATCTTTATAATTTTATATGTCCCAAAGAAATTCTCTCTAGAAAAACTGAATTATTCTGGGAAAGAGTACTTAATAAAATTTAACAAATTTATTAAACATTATTAAAGACTACGCAAATAGGAATTACTAAGGGGACTAAATTTCATGAAAAAGTTAATGATCTACACAGACTGTAGTTTTTTTGCAGGATGCGAGAATGTTCTAGAGAACATTCTCAATACTAAAGAAATTACAGAAAAATATGAAATACTCTATTGTTATCGCTTTTCCAGAAGATACAAACAAGAACTGCATAATCGATCTATAGAGGTTCAAACAAATCCAATCAGAATTCTGAGTAATGATGATCTTATTGTGTGGTTAAAAGACAGATTTGGTAAGAACATCTTTTATAAGATTTTTTTATTACCATTTTGGCTATTTGAAAGATTATATCTTTATCACCTTGTGAATTTCTTTATCCTCAAAAGAGTGATTAAAAAGCAAAAACCGGACATGATCCACATTAATAACGGAGGTTACCCTGGAGCTGAAAGCTGTAGAACTATGGTCCTTTCAGCTGTTTCAGCTGGCCTGAAGCCCATACTTTTTACCATTAATAATATGGCTGTGAAACCTAAAGGTTTGCTAGACCGTTATTTAGATGCATTTATTGGGAGGAATGTCACAAACTTTGTTACCGCGTCAAAAGCAGCATCGTCTAGATTGAGTAATCATCGAAAATTCCCAAAAGAAAAGCTGGAGGTAATCCATAATACGGTCTTGCATGATGCATCAATCAATGTTTATTCTCCTGTGCTGCGAGATGAATTTAACCTAAGCAAAGACCATGTGATTATTGGTTCTCTGGGCCTGCTGATAGAAAGAAAGGGTTATCATTACCTTATAGAGGCTGCTCATCACATACAAGATAAAGACAATTGGTCAATTTTTATTTTCGGCGAAGGAGAGGAAAGACATAATCTAGAAAAGCTTATAGAGAAATACCATCTATCAGAAAAAGTTTTTTTACCAGGATTCAGAGAGAACCCAATTAATTATCTGCTAGACTTTGATGCATTTATACTTCCTTCTATAAGAAATGAGGATCAACCTAATGTTATAAGTGAAGCTATGCTATTTTCCAAAGCAATAATTAGCACCCATGTTGCTGGAATTCCAGAACAAGTAGATCATGGAAAAACAGGATACTTATGTAAGCCAAAAAGTATCAAAGAGCTAACAGAATCAATGGATTCAATAATAAATATGTCACCCAAAGTCAGGCTAGAAATGGGCAAACAAGCCCATGAGAAATACCTTAACGAGTTTTCATATGATAAATCCATGCAAAAATACTTTCACCTTTATAATAAACTGTCACAAATCTAAATAATTTTAATAAGCGATATGATGAAAAAAGTTTTAGTTACTGGTGGAGCAGGATTTTTGGGTTCACACCTGTGTCAGGCTCTTCTTGATAAGGGATATCAGGTTACATCCTTGGATAATTTTTACACAGGCAGCAAAGAAAACCTATCTCATTGCATGAACGATGATAATTTTAACTCTTTAGAGCATGATATTTCTGAAACCATTGATCTTGATGTCGATATTATCTGCAATTTAGCTTCGCCTGCTTCCCCAATTCATTATCAGAAAGATCCTATATTTACTGCAAAGACTAATGTTTTTGGTGCATATAACATGTTAAATCTAGCTAAAAAGAATGATGCAGTTATTTTTCAAGCATCCACCAGTGAGATATATGGTGATCCTGAGACTCACCCACAAGTAGAGTCATATTGGGGAAACGTCAACCCAATTGGTCTAAGATCTTGTTATGACGAATCAAAGCGTTGTGCAGAAACCTTATTCTTTGATTATCATAGAATGTATAACTTAGACATTAGGGTGGCGAGAATTTTCAATACATACGGACCTCATATGTCTATTGAAGACGGGAGAGTTGTGACAAATTTGATTATTCAGGCACTTCAGGATAAAGCATTGACAATTAATGGTGATGGAAGTCAAACAAGATCTTTTTGTTATGTGAGTGATTTAATCAAAGGCTTCATCCGATTTATAGAGCAACCACGAAAGATTACAGGACCTATAAATTTAGGAAATCCACATGAAATAACAATTAATGAATTAGCCAATAAGATAATTATGCTTACTGGCTCCAAATCCAAAATAGAATATACTGATATGCCTCAAGATGATCCCCTGAAAAGAAATCCTGATATAAGTCTAGCTAAAAAAGATCTTGATTGGGAGCCAAAAGTTAGTCTTGAAGATGGGCTTAAAGAAACAATTTCATACTTTTCATCAGTGATTAAATAAAAGAGAGACAGAGATATGAGTATATGTATCATAGGTGCTTCCTCCAGTCTGGGTAAAGAGTTACTTAGGCAATCACAATTTAGAGATGAGAGAGTCATCGCTACTTATAATAGTACCTCCATAAAAGACCCTAAAGCTGAACTAGTAAAGCTTGATCTAGGGAATAGCAGTGAGATTAATAATTTCCAACCTCATGATGTTTCACACTTGATCATTTCACAGGGGCTTTTACTTGGAGAGACTATTGGGAAATACAATGAAGCAGATATTGATCATGCTGTAGATATTAACCTTAAATCCACATTACATCTATTGAATAATATGATCAGGAATAAATCTTTTAGTGATTCATCATTAATCACATTTGTTTCTTCTATTGCTGCCATCAGAGGTAGTTATGATCTTGTCTATTCTGCATCTAAATCCGCATTAATTGGTTGTGCAAAGTCTATTGCAATAAACTCTAATCCTAATTTGAGAGCCAATGTCATATGCCCTGGTTTACTAGATCAGAGCTCTATGTTTGATTCAATGTCAAGCTCAGACCATCAGAGACATACTGAACAAACACCAACAGGACAACTAACTAAAATAGAAGATCTAGCAGAATTTATTTTGATGCTTGATCAACCCATATTTAAGAATCTGAATGGCGCAGTTATAAATTGGGATGGAGGTAGGTATCTCTAAAAATATAGCAATTATTGGAGCAGGATTTTTTGGTTGTGCAATCGCCCACAGATTAGCTTCAAAAGGGCATCAATGTTCTGTTTATGAAAGAAAGGGAGATATTTTAGAGGGCACTGCTAGCTCTAATGTTTATAGGATTCATAGAGGTCCGCATTATCCTCGAAGCTTAGAAACCGCTTCTCAATGCTTAGAGGGTTATGAAAAATTTTGTCTTAATTTTCCGGATTCAGTTTGCACAGATTTTCCAAACTACTATTTAATTTCATCTCGAGAAAGCAGTACTAATATAAGTGACTTCCTTCAATTTTGCGACAAACTTGATATTCCAAGTCAGGAAATTAGTAAGTCTGATATTCCTGAAGACTTTGCAAATTGTGATGGAGGTGTTTTCTGCAAGGAAGGGACAATCAATGTTTACAAAATGAGAAATAAATATCATAAAATCTTTGATGAGGAAAATATTGAATTATTGCTAAATAATGAAATCACATCATTATCTAAAGAAGGAGATAAATTTCTACTTCGTTCGGCTAAAGCAAACTATCAGGCTGACATAGTAATAAACTCGAGTTTTAATAATATGAATCTAGGATTCGATAGCATCCATGAGTCTTCAATGGAACTAAAATATCAGAGGACAGTTTGTTTCAAATGTAAAACATCTCAGCCACTTTTTGGTTTGACAGTCATGGATGGTAAGTTTCCAACTATATTTCCAACTTTCTGGGATAAAGATAGCAATGATATTGATTCTTTCATTTTATACCACGTTGAACACTCTGTTTGTCGCGAGGCACATTCTATTGAATACCCAATATTTGATGAGATAACAGAAAATGAACTTGATGATCGTTTTCAGAAAACCTTAGAAAAGGTGGAAACATTTATTCCGAAATTTCGAGAAAAGATTTTGAATACTGAGTACTTAGTTGGCGATAGAATTATCCGATCCAATGTTGAAAAATCTGATATGAGATTGAGTGAGATTATTAATCCTATAGATAATTATTTTATTATATTTCAGGGGAAAATTGATTATTCGCTCAATATGGCTGAAGAAATTACTTCATATATTAATTAGTCCTTTGAAGATGATTGCCTGAATGATAGATAAGTTCAAAACACTTTTGAAGATTATGGGTATCGTTTTTTCTAGAGAGTACTATGGTTTTGTCGGTCCACATAGTTACTTAACTGACACACAAAAGAAAGCCATTGCAGCTGAGCTAGATCACCCAGATGAAAATACTTTAGAAGAATATGAAAGAAGATTTTCTCAACTAGTTGGCAGTGGTACAGGGTCAGCCTTTGCTGCCGGAAGAATGGCCTTTTATAGCTTAATGAAAGTTATAGAAGTAAAAGAAGGTGATGAAGTGATCCTTCTTGGATTTACATGTTCGGTTATGCCTAATGCTGTTTTAAGAATGGGCGCTAAGCCAATTTATATAGATGTAGATAAAGAAACATTAGGATCGCTGCCTTCTTCAATTGAAGATAACATTACCTCAAAAACTAAAATCATTGTTGCGCAACATTCTTTTGGTATTCCATGTAAGATCAATGAGATAGCCGATATAGCAAAAAAGCATAATATTTTTCTTTTAGAAGATTGCGCTCTTTCAATTGAGTCCACGTTGAACGACATTTCAGTAGGTAATTGGGGTGATGCTGCCATCTTCTCAACAGACCATACAAAACCAATCAATACATTAATTGGTGGTTTTTTGTATTCAAATAATGCTTCCTTAATGAAGAAAGTCAAAGCTTACCAACAAGCTCTTCCAGATCTATCATTTCACCATTCAAAAAGAATCTTTAACCAATTTATCTTTGAGATGAAATACTTTAAGCCCAATCTCTTTGGAATTGCCAAATATCTTAGTAGCTTAAACTCAAGGATGAGGGAAAATCATTTTGTCTTCTTAGAAAAAGATTATTCAAGGCCTTCTCCGGATGAGATTTCATATCCATATCCAGCAAAATTTCCATCATTTCTAGCTAAATTAGGCCTATGTGAAATTGAGCACTGGGCACGAGACAAGGATAATAGGATAGCAATGATGAATGATTATCTAAATATAATCAGAAGATATGAGCTGGAGGATATTGTACCTTCATCTTATTTTTCAAATAAGCTTAATATAATTCCGCATAGATTTTGTGTTATCTCAAGTAAGGCAGAAAAAATAAAATCCAATATAAGGAATTCAATTGATGTAGATTCAATCTGGTTTGATGAGCCCATAGTTTGCACAGATGACCCTATGGCATTGGACTATCAGCCAGGTTTATGTCAATCTTCAGAAAAAATCAGTAAAATGATAATCAATTTCCCGACAAACGTGGAAAAGAAATACCACAATAAATTACTTAACTTATTTAAAAAAGAAATGGCTTTCTTAAGCAGGCAGCTCTCAAAAAATGAATGAATTATTTAATAATGTATACAAAGGAAAGACTGTTCTTGTCACTGGACATTCAGGCTTCAAAGGAAGCTGGCTCTCTTTATGGTTAAATCAATTAGGTGCAAAAGTTGTTGGTATTTCTATTGATATCCCTACAGACCCATCAAATCTTAAAGTTTCTGGCATAGAAAATCTTATAGATAGTCATTTTATTGATATTAGAGATTTTGAGTTGCTGTCCAAGGTATTTAATTTGGTAAAGCCGGATTTTGTATTTCACCTTGCAGCCCAAGCTTTAGTTAAAAAGTCTCACATAGACCCGCTATCAACTTATACTACTAATGCCATTGGAACATCAAATATTCTAGAATGCATACGGTTAATGGACGAGAAAGTTACCTCCGTTATGATTACAAGCGATAAAGCTTATGATAATGTCGAATGGAGTTGGGGCTATAGAGAAAATGATTCTCTTGGAGGTAAAGATCCTTATAGTGCCTCAAAAGGTATGGCTGAGTTAGCAATTAAAGCTTATTTCCATTCATATTTTATTGATAATCCTGAGAATATTAGCCTCGGAATAGGCAGAGCAGGCAATGTGATTGGGGGAGGTGACTGGGCGCAGGATCGATTAGTGCCCGATTGTGTCAAGCGCTGGTCAGTTAACAAAACGGTTGAAATAAGAAAACCTAATTCAACTAGGCCATGGCAGCATGTTTTAGAGCCATTAAGTGGTTACCTAAGCCTAGGCGCAGAACTTACAAGAAAGCAAAGCATTAATGGGGAAGCATACAACTTTGGCCCAGATTCTAATCAAGACAGAACAGTTAAGGACTTAATAGTTGAAATGAAGAAATATTGGGAAAAAGCTCATTGGGCAGATATTTCTGATGATAAAGAGGATTTTCATGAAGCAGGCCTTCTAAAATTAAATTGCGACAAAGCCCTCAGAGATCTTAACTGGAGACCAACACTCCAATTTGAAGAGACAGTTAGTATGACATCAGAATGGTACAAGATTTTCTATCAGAATAATGAAGAGGATATGCATGACTATACTCTTGACCAAATCAATCAATACATTGATTTTGCTAAGAATAGAGGGATAGCTTGGGCAAAATGACTATCGATGGTCTAATCAAAACTGATCTGAATATTATCAGAAACTCTGACGGCGACATATATCATGGCTTAAAGGAAACGGATCCTGGTTTTGTAGGTTTTGGAGAGGCTTATTTTTCTACAATCAAGCATTGCTCAATTAAAGCATGGAAGAAGCATCTAGATATGACAATGAATTTCATAGTTCCAGTGGGAAGAATTGGAATTGCAATTTATGATGATAGAGTTGATTCAAGAACCAATGGAGTTCTCAATTCTTATGTTTTATCTCCTAAATCCTATTTTAGACTAACAATTCCTCCGCTTCTTTGGGTTGGCTTTAAGGGTTTATCCGATAGCGATAGTTTTCTTCTAAATATTGCTAATATCACCCATAATCCAAATGAGGTAGATCATAAAACTATTGATGAAATTAAATTTAATTGGAGTGAGTTTAAATGAAAGTAGTTATCTTAGCTGGTGGCTTCGGTACAAGGCTATCAGAGTATACAGATAGAATTCCCAAGCCTATGGCGCTCATCGGAGGTAAGCCGATTTTGTGGCATGTCATGAATATTTTTTCAAAGCATGGACACAAAGACTTCATAGTTGCTTGCGGATATAAGTCAGAGATAATCAAAGATTATTTTCTTAACTATAAGAGTATTAATGCAGACTTTAAGATAGATCTTGATTCTGGATCAAAAGAAATTCTTACAGAAGATAATTTAGATTGGAAAGTAACATTAGTTGATACAGGTATAGACACCCTTACTGGAGGAAGGGTTAAGAGGTTAGAGAGATATATTGAGAATGAGAGATTTATGTTGACTTATGGAGACGGGTTAGCAGATCTAAATATAAATGATCTTTTATCGTTCCATCAAAAACATAATAAGATTGCAACAGTTACAGCAGTAAGACCAAGTGCAAGATTTGGGGAGTTAAATATAGAAGATGGTAAGGTAATTAATTTTGAAGAGAAACCACAAATTGGGGAAGGTTGGATCAATGGAGGATTTTTTGTAATGGAACCAGAGTTTTTGGAATATATTGATGGCGATGATTCGATTTTAGAAAGAGACCCTCTTGAAACAGTTACAAAGAAAGGCGAGTTGATGGCATATAAACACCATGGTTTTTGGCAATGCATGGATACAAAAAGAGATTTAGATTTGCTCAATGATCTCTATAAAAAAAATAACCATTCTTGGTAGGCGAATAAGGACATATTTTGAAAGAGATAAGACTCTCAAAATCATGCATAGGCAGAGAAGAAAAAGAGGCTGTCGATGGAGTTCTGGAGAGACAGTTTCTAGGGATGGGTGCTGATGTTGAGGATTTTGAGCATAAATTGGGAGAATTCTTTGGCAGAACAAGCGTATGTGTGAGTAATGGGACTGCTGCGCTTCAGCTTGCATTACAAGCATCATCAATTTCAAGAAATGACGAAGTTTTAGTTCAATCAATTACTTATGTTGCCTCAGCGCAAGCAATAAGTGCTCTAGGCGCCAAGCCTATTTTTTGTGAAGTGAACCCAAATAGCTTCACTATCGATATTAAGGATGCTGAATCAAAGATTACAGAAAGTACTAAAGCTATAATGCCTGTTCACTATGGTGGCAATATTGGATCAATAGAAAAGATATATAAATTAGCAGAGAAATATAGCCTTAGAGTAATTGAAGATGCAGCTCACGCCTTTGGAGGTCTTCATAATGGAGAAAGGATAGGTTCATTTGGCGACATTGTTTGTTTTAGCTTTGATGGCATAAAAAATATTACCTCTGGTGAGGGAGGCTGCATAGTTTCCTCTGATGAAGAAATCTTAGATATGGCAAGAGATGCAAGACTATTAGGCGTACTTGGCGATACTAAAAAGAGATATAATTCAGAACGAAGTTGGGAATATAATGTCGCATTTCAGGGATGGCGTTATCATATGAGTAACATTATGGCTGCTATAGGTATTGAGCAGTTAAAAAAATTTCAGAGACTCTCTCACAAAAGAAAACAGTTAGCAGAACTTTATAAAGCTAATTTTGAAGCTATTGAATCAATAAAGCCAATTGTTGATGATTTTGATAACATTACACCACATATTTACCCAATAGTACTAGATAGAGAAATTGACAGGGATGGATTAAGAAAAAAATTATTAGACTTGAATGTACAAACGGGAATACATTATTTTCCAAATCATAAATTAAGTTTCTATGCTAGAGAGTCAGGGGTGAGCTTACCTATTACCGAGAAACTATATGAACAAATTGTATCACTTCCGCTCCATCCAGATCTTGATGCAAAAGATGTTGAACTGGTTTCATCATATGTTTCAGATTATATACGCAGTAGTTAAACTTCTTTTGAATCCTGCAATATGCGAAATATCAAAGTCAGTGTAATCATGAATTGTTTCAATGGTGAGAGGTATCTCATCGAAGCAATTGATAGTGTCAGAAATCAGACTCTCCAGGATTGGGAACTTATTTTTTGGGACAATCAATCAATTGATAATAGCAAGGACATATTTCTTCATTATGAAGATGACAGGCTAAAATATTTTTATGCAGATCAGCATACAACTCTTGGAGAGGCAAGAAACTTAGCTATCGAAAAATCAAGAGGTGAATGGATAAGCTTCATTGATGTTGATGATAAATGGCACAAAGATAAGCTTGAAAAACAACTATTACTAATAAATTCAGGTGATGAAATTGGCTTCGTTTATGGAAGGACAGAGACCATCTACTCTGGGTCTGAAAAAGTAAAAGAATTCAGCCAAGGCCTGTTACCGGAGAATGATATATTTGAGCAATTGCTAAAAGATAATTTCGTATACTATCTTAGTGCGCTGATAAATAAAGATAAGTTGCTTAAAATACCTAAGATTCCTGACCATTTTAATCAGGTGGAGGACTACTATATATTTCTCCATCTTTCTAAAACATACCAAGTAAAAGCATTACAAGAAGTCTGTTGCTCGTATAGATTGCATGATAATAATCTTAGTAGAAGTGAACCAATCGAGGGTGCCAAGGAGTCACTCGAATTAGTTAAATCATTTTTACCGGATGAAAGGGCCAAAAAAGCAATTGGCTACAAACTTAGTTCATTGGCAATAGCTCAAATCAGAAAAAGGGAATATTACAATGCTATCCTTTCATTAATGAGTGGTGGGCTTATTCAGTTTTGTAAAAGGCTGATAAGTAGAATGATCAAATGAAAAAGAAGAAGGAAGATAAAAAAACTTTGGGAATTAATCTGCTTTATAACCCAACTGGTGGTTCCTTAGAGCAAATAAAGAAAATATTCGAACATCTAAGCGAATATGATTTTAATAATTTTATCATCTATGCAACGCCAAATAACTTGCATCTTATTGATGCGAGTTTAGATGCTAAGATCAAAATCAGATGCTCAAAATTTGCTGCAATTAATCTTATAACTAGGACTATTTGGGAGCAGTTATTGCTGCCATTGTATTTATTAGTAGATTCTGTCTCGGTTGTATTCTGTCCTGGTAACATTTCTCCAATTTTATCATTTACTAAGAAGGCTCAATGGATAGGGACAATAGGCCCTTTCGAAGAGGAATTTGTTAGAATTTATTCGGATTACTCATTATGGAAGAGATTCGTGCTTTTTTTCAATAAGATACTAATGCTTCTTTCAGCGAAAACATCCAACCATGTCTTTTTTGAATCCTTTTATACACAGGATATGTTTGTAAAAAAATATAATTTTGATGGAAGTAAGGGCTCGGTACTTCAGATTGGTAAAGATGACTATTTTCAACCATCTGATTTGATGAACAACCAGAGTTTTGATTCTCTTATTAGAAAGGATTACATTTTATCCGTTTCGCATTTATATCCATATAAAAATATTGAAACATTAATACATGCTTTCAAGAGAGTAAATGAGACAAATCCTGATCTTATATTGGTCCTTGCAGGATCAACACAGAATATTGATTATCTTAATAATCTTAAGAAGATTGTTCATGACTATGAGCTGAATGAAATGGTTTTCTTTCTTGGTAATCTAGATCGTTCCGATTTGAAGCAATATTATTCAAATTGTGAATGCTTAGTTTTTACATCCCCATTTGAAAATTTTGCATATACATTAGTAGAGGCAATGTCATGTGGAGCACCTATAGTAAGCTCCAATACAACAGCCATGCCAGAAACATGCATGAATGCAGCTATATATTTTGATCCATATTCAGTTGATGATTTATATCAAAAGATAAACTTGATGCTTAGCGACCCTGGCAACAGAGAGAAATACGTTGGAAGATCAATTGAAAGATCCAAAGAATTAGATTCTTACAAGACTATCAACAAACAAACGAATAAAATATTACAATCTATACTTTAATTAAGTTTATCTTGTTATAACAGAATTAATCTAATCCGCTTAAACCAGTATAGTATTAAACTAGATCTAAAATTAATACATGAAACAAATACTACAAAATTTATCTAATGGTGAGACCTCTTTGGTTGAAACTCCCTGCCCAAAAAATACAGATGGTTTCGTTCTAATTGAATCTAGAGCCTCAGTTATCTCTCCTGGAACAGAGAGGATGTTAATTGAATTTGGTCAAGCAAATTATTTGAATAAAGCTAAACAGCAACCTGATAAAGTAAAACAGGTCCTAAATAAAATTAAGACAGATGGAATCCTCTCCACAATGGATGCTGTTAAAACAAAATTGGATCAACCGATTCCTCTTGGGTATTGCAATGCTGGTGTCATACTTGAGAGTTCAGCTAAAGGCTTTGCAGCTGGAGATAGGGTGGTTTCAAACGGGAATCATGCTGAAGTTGTAAAGGTTCCTAAAAACTTATGTGCAAAAATTCCCGATAATGTTTCAGATGATGAGGCTGCTTTCACCGTCCTTGGATCTATTGCTTTGCAAGGAGTAAGACTTCTAAATCCAACATTGGGCGAGTCATTCGTTGTTTCAGGATTAGGAATGATTGGCCTTATAACCGTGCAATTACTTCGAGCTAGCGGTTGTAGAGTTTTAGGGATTGATTTTGACTCGCAAAGATGTTCAATTGCAAGAGAATTTGGCGCAGAGACAATTGATCTCTCTAAAAATGAGGATCCAATTGCTAAAGCAAATATATTTAGTAATGGGAGAGGAGTTGATGGAGTTATTATCGCTGCCTCTAGTGATAGTGAAGAAATTATTCATCAAGCCGCACAAATGACCAGAAAGCGCGGGAGGATTATTTTGGTTGGTGTCGTTAACCTAAATTTGAGAAGAGATGACTTCTTTGAGAAAGAAATAACATTCCAAGTTTCCGCTTCTTATGGACCTGGGCGATATGATCCTAACTATGAGGAAAAAGGACAAGATTATCCATTAGGTTATGTTAGGTGGACTGAGCAAAGGAACTTTGAGGCGATTTTAGAGCTCCTATCCAATAAAACGCTAGATTTTAAGAGATTGATTTCGCATCGTTTTGTTATCGAAGATGCTATTGATGCTTACCAGTCTCTAAAAGATAAGAATACATTAGGTATTCTTATAGATTATCCCGAGAAAAGCAAAGTTGAACTCCATAAGGATAGTTTAAGTATATCTAAAGCTGAGTCATCAGGATTATCTATTTCAGATCCAAAGATTGGATTTATCGGTGCAGGAAATTATGCATCAAGGACTCTGATTCCTGCCTTCAAGCGATCAGGAGCATACTTAGATACGCTTGTATCAATAGGTGGATCAAGCGCATTGCATCATGGAAAAAAGAATGGATTTGATAGAGTTGCTACAGATTTAAGTATTTTGCTTGCAGAGACGAATATCAATACTTTAGTTATTGCCACTAGACACAATGAGCATGCTGACCAGATAGTCAAGGGTTTAGAGGCACGAAAGAATATATTTGTAGAAAAGCCATTGGCTTTATCAATTAAAGAATTAGATCAAATCAATCAAGAATATATCAAGATTAATTCTTCCCCTGATAAAGATACAGTGAGGTTAATGATTGGATTTAATAGAAGATTCTCCCCACATATAAAGAAAATGAAGGACTTAATGGATAAGAAGCCTGATTTAAAGACTGTATTAATGACTGTAAATGCTGGAAGAGTTCCAAAGGAGCATTGGATTCATGATCCAATGATAGGCGGGGGCATGATTCTTGGCGAGTGTTGCCATTTTATTGATCTAGCAAGATTCATGATTGGGTCACCAATAGTTGACTTTAAAGTTTCCAACTCTATAGATTCGAGAATTAAGAATGAGACAAGTATGAATTCCGTAATTAACTTAATGTTTAAAGATGGGTCATTAGGTGTAATAAATTACTTTACAAATGGAGGGAATGTCTTTCAGAAGGAAAGAATTGAGGTTTTTTCAGGTGATTCTGCTTTGCAAATGAATAATTTTAGATCACTAATAGGATTTGGTTGGGATGGTTTCAAGAGATATAGAACTCTAAGGCAAGATAAAGGGCAAAATAATTGTGTGAATTCCTTTGTAAAATCTATTGAAGAGGGTCTTCCATCACCAATTCCATATGATGAAATTATAGAAACATCAAAACTGTCAATAGAAATTGCAAATGAGTTATCTAATCCAAAATAGAAAATCTGAAAACAATTCGCATGTTTAAGAAAGCCATACTTTATTGGAATACCATAATTCATCTAAAATTAATCCAAATAATCGGCCAAATCAAACAAAGAACTCCATTTAAAAGGACCAAGGTACCTATAGATATATCTATCGAAATTAATCCACTTTTAGGTAGATGGATTAAAACACCTAGAAAAGAAAAAAGGATGATTAATTTCAAAGAATTTAAATTTCTCAATGAAATTTTCAAAATAGGAAGAGCTGAGGATTGGAACTCGATAACAAAAAAGAACTTATGGCTCTACAATTTGCATTATTTCGATGATTTAACTTCCGATCATTCAACTAAGAATAATGAGGTTTATCAAAATTTAATTGATTGTTGGATAACTGATAATCCTCCATTTTATGGCATAGGATGGGATCCTTACCCAACATCAATCAGAATAGTAAATTTTATAAAATGGTCTATTGAGGGCAACATACTTACTAAAAAAAGCGTAGAGTCATTGGCATTACAAGCTAGATATTTGGATAAGAATATGGAATTACATATTCTCGGAAATCATTTATTCGCAAATGCAAAAGCATTAATTTTTGCAGGACTATTTCTTTCATCAAATGAATCTGAAAAATGGTATCAAAAGGGAATTAAGATATTAAATGACCAACTTAGCGAACAAGTTTTAGATGATGGAGGTGCATTTGAGTTATCCCCTATGTATCACTCAATTTTACTTGAAGACATTTTAGACATAAAAAATATACATAATGCATTTAATAAAAAAATGGAGATAGATCTTGATAAAACTATATCTCAAATGATCTTCTGGATGAAAGGTATGTGCCATCCAGATGAAGAGATTAGCTTTTTTAATGATTCCTGTTTGGGAGTAGCATCCAAGAGCAATGATTTGATTGGATATGCCTGTGATCTTTTTCCAGAGAAGAGTGGGCTAATACGAAAAAAATTAGAGCTTGGCTTAATTGATTTTGATAATAGTGGGTATTCAAGGCTTTCCAATCAGGATGCTGTTTTACTTGTGGATAGGGCAGAAATTGGTGCAAGATATATTCCCGGACATGCTCATGCTGATACATTGAGTTTTGAGATGTCATTATTTAAGAAAAGATTGATAGTAAATTCTGGCATCTCCACCTATGAGAAGTCAGAATTGAGACATAACCAGAGGTCAACAAATAGTCACTCGACAGTCGTTATTGATAAATCCAACTCAAGTGAAGTATGGGATAGTTTTAGAGTAGGGAGGCGGGCAGATGTAATTAACAGGGAAAGCCTCTTTTCAGAAGAGAAAATAATTATCTCTGGAGCTCATAATGGATATTCAAACCTTAAAGGCGGGCCTATTCATTCAAGAGAATGGATACTAAGCGATAATAAAGTTGTTCTGAATGATTATATAAGTGGCCAAGGGAGACATTTAGTTGAGGTTGTTTTTTTTCTTCATCCGTTAATTAATTTAGTTGCTGTTGAGGAAAATAGAGTAGAAATAGATTTAGAAGGAAATATTATAGGTATACAATTCAATCATCTCGGTAAGTTAGATGTTGAAGATTCATTTTACTTTCCAGAATTTGGCATGCATAAGAAAAATAAAAAACTGATATATAGTTTTAATGATATTTTACCGATAAATTCAAAAACACAAATTATTTGGAACTCTTAATCAATAGGAAGGGCGTCATTTGAAAAAAATATTATCAGTATTCGGGACAAGGCCAGAAGCAATAAAAACTATCCCTGTAATGAAAGAATTATCGGGTGACTTCAAAGTTGTAAATTGCGTATCTGGTCAGCATAGAGAGATGCTTGATCAGGTGCTTAGCCTCTTTGAATTGGAGCCTGATTATGACTTGGATACCATGAGATCAGCACAAGACTTGTTTGATATAACAGGAAATATTTTAAATCAGATAAGAGGTGTGCTTATAAAAGAGAGTCCTGATATGGTCATTGTCCAGGGTGATACTACGACAACGATGGCTGTGTCACTAGCTTCATATTATTTGAAAATACCTGTTGCTCATATTGAAGCTGGACTGCGTACCTATGACATGTATTCTCCGTATCCTGAGGAGATAAATAGACAGATTGTAAGTAGGATAGCAAGCGTTCACCTTGCTCCAACAGAAACAGCAAAACAGAATCTAATAAATGAGGGCATATCTAGTGATTCTATTTTTGTGACAGGCAATACTGTTATTGATTCTATTTTATATACAATGAAAAAGACGGAATCTGAAAGTTTTAATGATGAGTTTAAGAAAAGGAACAGAAGCTTGTCAGAGTCTATTGCAAATAATCAGGTTATTCTTATCACAGGTCATAGAAGAGAGAGTTTTGGTAGTGCTTTCGAAGAAATATGTCATGCTATAAAGGAACTAGCTCAGATTTATTCAGAAATAAAATTTGTATATCCAGTTCACCTTAATCCTAATGTTAGAAAGCCAGTAAATAAGATCTTATCAGACCAAGATAATATACTATTAATTGAGCCACTAAATTATTCTGATTTTGTAATGTTAATGACTAAATCTTTCTTAATTCTTACAGATAGTGGAGGCATTCAAGAGGAAGCACCTTGTTTGGATATACCTGTAATGGTGATGCGAGAAGTTACAGAAAGAGTTGAGGCTCTTGAGGCAGGAGTTATAAAGCTAGTTGGAACGAATAAAGAGTCAATAGTAGATTCAACAATAGACATTATAAGCGACCAAAGAAAGTATGATGCTATGGCAAATGGTTACAATCCATATGGAGATGGAACTGCTAGTAAAAAAATAAGAAAAATTATTGGAAGCTTAAGTCTATGAATGTTGCAATTTATGGTTTGGGCTATATAGGACTGCCAACAGCAGCCTTGATAGCATCCTCTGAAACACATGTTGTTGGGGTAGATAACAATAAGAATATTATCAAGAATATCAATGAAGGTAAAATTATCAATTTTGAAGCTAATCTCCAAGAAACGGTATTAAAAGCATTAGATAGTGGCTATCTTTCAGTAACAAATGAACCTAGTTCTGCAGATATTTATGTAATAACCGTTCCCACACCGGTTGGGAGCAATAATGTTCCTGATCTTTCATACGTTAAGCAAGTTACTAAAACAATTGCTCCAATGTTAATGAAAGGTAATATGATTATCCTAGAGTCAACTCTTCCAGTTGGCGGCACAGCAAAAATGATCAAATGGATAATTGAGGAGAGAAATGACCTCCATATTCCTCTGTATCCAACTGATGATCCTAAAGCGATTGATATCCATATCGCCTATTGTCCCGAAAGAGTTCTCCCTGGAAATATTCTCAATGAGCTTATAAGCAATGACAGAATAATTGGGGGGCTTTCTCTAGATTGCTCTGATCGCGCCCAATCCTTTTATAAAAAATTTGTTGAAGGTGAATGCATTAAAACGAACGTAAAAACTGCTGAGTTTTGTAAATTGGTAGAAAATTCTTATAGGGATGTGAATATTGCATTTGCTAATGAATTATCATTGATCTGTTATGAAGAAGAAATCAACGTTTGGGAATTAATAAATCTTGCAAATAGGCATCCAAGAGTCAATATTTTGCAACCAGGACCGGGCGTAGGAGGTCATTGCATAGCAATTGATCCATGGTTCATAGTTGATAATAATCCTAATCTTGCGAGGATTATAAAAATGGCGAGGATCGTCAATGACAGTATCCCAGAAACCGTTATGTCAAAAGTGAAAAAAGCTATGGACGATTTATTTAAGGTAAATAATGAGATAGTCATAGCAACCCTGGGCTTAGCATATAAGGCAAATGTTGATGACACCAGAGAAAGCCCAGCATTAGAAATATCAAGAGAAATAGGTAGATTAGATATTGATAAACAACTAGTAGTTGAACCAAATATTTCTAAATTACCAGAAGAGTTCAGTGATGGAAAGACCATGATTTCTCCATTAGCAAATGCCATTTCGGAAGCTGATATTATTCTTCTCTTGGTTGATCATAATGAATTTCTTGATATTGATAAATCACTACTCTCAGGAAAGGTTATTATAGATACCAAGGGAATCTTTGCCTTTGATGACTAGTGAAATCTCATGCCAATGCCTGATTATTGGAGCAGGTGCTATAGGGTTGGCATGTGGGGCAGAACTCTCCAAGAAAGGTCTGGATGTTTTAATCTTAGAAAAAGAAAGTAAGCCACTTCAACATTCTACTAGCCACAATTCTGAAGTAATTCATGCTGGTATTTACTATAAATCAGGTAGCCTGAAAGCAAAGCTTTGCACTGACGGGAACCAGAGAATATATAGTTATTGTCAATCAAATGATATAGATCATAAAAGGCTTGGCAAATTGATTGTCCAAGGAAATGGTAATGATTTTTCAGAGCTTGAAAAATTATATGACAATGCAAAAAATAATCTTGTAGATGGCATCAATTTTCTTGATAGAGACAACATTAGAATACTTGAACCTGAGATAGATGCTTCTGCGGCCCTGTTCTCTGAATCTAGCGGTATATTTGATAGCCATGAATTCTGCTTAAGCCTTGAAGCTGAGATCCAAAAGCATAATGGAAATATAATTATGGATGCTCCTATTATTGATGGTTTTCAAGATAGGGATAGCTGGAAGTTAGAAATTGGAGGAAGGTCGCCATGCCTATTGAAAGCAGATCTTATTATCAATGCAGCTGGGTTTAATTCGTTGGCATTATCAAGAAAGTTAGGAGTTAAAATAGATCAGAAAACCCTATTTTTTATTGGGCACTACTATCAATACAATGGAGCAAACCCATTTAATCATCTAATTTATCCTCTTCCTGATAAGTATGGTCTCGGTATTCATACGTCGCTTGATTTAAGTGGCAAGATTAGATTTGGGCCTGATGCAGAATTAATAGAAGAATATAAATATATATTCAATGATTCAGCAGAGAGGAGAGAAGACTTTTCAAAATCCATATCCCAATATTTCCCTAATTTTGATCCCAAACTAATGGCGCCAGACTTTGTTGGTATAAGAACTAGATCAGAAATGAATCACCATGATTCTGATTTTTCTATACTCTTTGATGATGACCATGGGCTTAAGAGTTTGGTTAATTTGACTAACATAGAATCACCCGGTCTGACCTCATCCCTATCTATTGCTAATTTTATCTCTAAGCGACTATTATAAATTCAATTCTGATATACTCCTTTCATTCGATACTTTATGGAAAATAGATGATGAAAAAAAATATGAAAGAATTTGTTTTAAGTGAGATTACTGAACGCATTGAACTAAAAAAGAAAGTCTTATCAGATTCTTCTTTGATCGATAGCATTATTGAAGTATCCAGTCTTTGCATAGAATCACTTAATGCTGGTAATAAGATTATGTTAGCTGGAAATGGCGGTTCTGCTGGCGATTCACAACATATAGCAGGCGAGCTTGTTAATCGGTTTCACTATGATAGAGACGGCCTTGCTGCAGTTGCTCTAACTACCGATACTTCTGTTATTACAGCTATTGCAAATGATTATGATTATAATCAGATCTTCTCCCGCCAGATTGAATCAATTGGTAAACTTGGCGATGTATTTTTTGGAATCACTACATCAGGAAATTCCGGGAATATATTAGAAGCAGCAAAAGCTGCCAATAAGTTAGGGGTGAAAGTAGTAGGCTTAACTGGTGAGAGTGGAGGTCAATTGGCAGATTTATGCGATGTCGTAGTTGCTGTTCCATCGGGAGGCACGCCAGAGATTCAGGAAATTCATTTGTTTATTGCGCACACTGTTTGTTCAATTATTGAGTCTGAAATATTCCCTAGATCGTAACTTTGTGAACATAGTTTTTTTTTCATACTTCTATGAACCCGATTTGTCTGCTGGTTCGTTTAGGTCAAAATCATTTATTGAATCCCTTTCAAAGAAGCTTGATAGTGATGACCTGATATATGTTATTACTACCCATCCTAACCGCTATGCATCATTCATAATTAATTCGGAAGATAATTCAATGGTGTCAAACATTGTTATCAAGCGAATTAAGGTTAATCAACACGCTTCATCAATTATTGGGCAATTTTTTTCTTTCTATACTTATTTTATAAATAGCTATTTAATTTTCAGAAAGTTAGATGTTGATTTCATAGTATGTACGACTTCGAGGCATATGACAGGCTTAATGACTGCATTCTTCTCATTAATTCATAATAAGAAATATTATGTAGATCTCAGAGATATATTTTCAGAAACTATATCGAATCTATACTCCAGAAAGTCAAAGCTCATTGGGGCAGTATTAAAATATATTTTTCAGTTTCTGGAAAAGAATGTTCTTTCAAATGCTCAATGTGTGAATGTCGTTTCAGAGTCATTCAAGGATTACTATGAAGAGATTGGTCTAGATACAAGTTTATGGACCTTTTACCCAAATGGTATTGATAAAGACTTTAAGCTCAAGTCAAATGTTAAGAGTGATAAAAGAGATTTTAAAACTATTCTTTATGCTGGCAATCTTGGTGAAGGTCAGGCAATTGAAGACATTGTTCCAAAATTAGCAGTCATTCTAGGTAATAGATATCAATTTAAAATTATTGGAGATGGCGGAAGAAGAAAAGCTCTAGAGAAAAAAATAATGAAGGAAAATATTGCAAATATTTTGCTATTAGATCCCGTTTCGAGATCATTGCTAATAAATGAATATGAAGATTCTGATATCTTATTTCTGCATCTAAATGATATTCCTGCATTTGAACGAGTTTTGCCTTCCAAACTATTTGAATATGCAGTCCAATATAAGCCAATAATTGGTGGTCTTGCGGGGTACTCTAGAGACTTTGTGTCAAATGAGATTCCACATATGAGAGTTTTTGACCCTCTTGATTTCGAAGAATGTGCAGCCCTTATAAGAGAATCAGACTCTATAAATATAGATTCTGATTCAATTAAAAAGTTTTATAAAAAATATAATAGAGAAGTAATTATGGGAGAATATACAGAATCAATATTAAGCCATCAAAGATATTCAATATAGGTAAAATTTTATGTTGGTTAAGGTAGCAAATTTTTTAATTTTATCTTTGTATTTTCTGGTGCTTGCAGTTGTTCTTGATGTGGGACCGATTAAACCGAATTTTGCCACACTAGTTTTAGGCATGCTTGGTTTAGCAGTATTTGTAATAATTTTATCGTCATTGGCAAAAAGTATAGATCTTGTTGATAAACCAGATGATAAAAGGAAAAATCATTTAGGTGCAATACCATTAATAGGAGGGTTATCAATCTTTATTTCTCTTGTATATGGAGCAATATTGCTAGGAATCAATGACTTTTTTCAGGTTTTGTTAATCTCACTAATACCTCTAATCATTATTGGAATTTTAGATGATCTTAGAGGTATCTCAGTTATACCAAGATTGATAGTTCAGGTATTAGCAAGCTGGATTGTAATTATATTTACAGATGTTTACTTAAGAGATCTAGGAGATCTCTTTGGACAAGGTGTTGTTGAGCTAAATGAATTTGGGATACCGTTCACTATTTTTTGTGTCGTAGGCATTTGTAATGCATTTAATATGCTTGATGGGAAAGATGGCTTAACTGGATCTGTTTCGCTTTTGGTATTGATAGGACTAATGATTCTATTAAATTTTAATGGCTATGATTATCAATTAGGAATGATATTGATACCTACATTATTGGTTTTCTTAGCATTTAATATGAATTTATTTGGTATAAATAGAAAAGTTTTCCTAGGGGACCATGGCGCTCTAGGATTAGGCCATCTAATTGCCTGGAATTTGATATATTTTACTCAGGAAGTCAACGTAATGACACCGGCATCAGCTCTCTGGATTATTTTTTACCCACTCACCGATACACTAGTGACTTTCCTTAGGCGGCTTAGATCTGATAGATCAATATTCAAACCTGATAGATATCATCTCCATTTCATTTTAACTGATAAGGGACTATCTGATATTAAAGTATATTTGATAATAATAGGAATCAGTTTTACTGGAGCTTTCTTTGCTGTTTTATCAAATCTATTTAATATCAGTGATTATTTGATTTTATATGCATATCTTACCGGACTATTTTTCTTCTTTTTGATAACAAAGAAAAGTATCTGATCAATTCATAAGCAGAGATGAGAATATATTCGATATTTGCTTATTTTTTGAAACCATGAACCCTTTCATTATGAAAGATTCACCTTGATTATACTTGATTTTCTTCCCCTTAAGGTCAGTTATAATGCATCCAGAATGCTCTATAATTGCATGTCCTGCTGCAACATCCCACTCTGATGTAGGGCCTAACCTAATATATGCGTCTGCTTGGCCATTTGCAATTAAGCAAAATTTTAGAGAGCTACCAGTAGGCATCAGTTCATATTCTTCCAAGCCTTTTATGATATCCATTTCCGCCTCACTATGTGATCTGCTAGTTAAAATACGGATTTTCTTATTAATCTTTTTGACATTTGATATTTTTTTTACATCTTTGTTTTTATTAATCTCATAAGATCCTAATGTTTCAGCACCCCAGAATGTTTTATTGATTGTAGGAATATTAATTACCCCAAAGATTGGTTTATTATCTTTAATCAATGCTATGTTGACTGTGAATTCACCATTCTTATTAATAAACTCCTTCGTTCCATCAAGTGGATCAACCAGCCAGTATGTTTTCCACAAAGACCTTTCTTCAAAAGGAATATCACAGCATTCTTCAGATAATATTGGAATTTTTGGAGCAATATCTCTTAGTGACTTGAGAATAATATTGTTTGAGATTTCATCTGCCTTGGTTAGGGGTGAATTATCATCCTTTAATTTATAATCAAATTTTGAGTTATAAATGTCCATGATTGCGCTTCCAGCGAGGCAAGCAATATCTATCACCGAGTCTATTTTCTCTTTATTTAGTATATTATTCATTGCTAAAGATTAGTTTGATTTGATTATTCTACTAGGGTTTCCTTAAAAAAAATTTATAAAAAAACTTGCATTTTAGTGCTTCTATTAGAGACAATATTTCTATCCTACCGAAAACCTCGGTTCTGAAAATCATTTTTTTTTATCGATTATTTAAAAAAGGCTTTAATTATGGGAATAACGCAAACTTCAGATAGCGATTTCAATACTGATGTACTTGATTCTGACATACCTGTTTTAGTAGATTTTTGGGCAGAATGGTGTGGTCCATGTAAGATGATTGGCCCAATACTTGAGGAGCTCGATCTTGAAATGAGTGAAAAGATAAAAATTGTAAAAGTTGATGTGGATTCTAATAATCAAACTGCAATGAATTACGCAATTAGAAGCATACCTACATTAATTATTATTAATGATAGAGAAGTTATAGCACAACATATTGGTGCAGCATCGAAAGCACAACTAGAGAATTTCATTAATCAAAATATATAAGATATGCCATCAAACGGAAGAAAAAGAAAAAGAGGCTCGGGTCACAAAAAAGGCTTCAGAGATAGAGCTGCAACATTTACATCTGAAGATATAATTTCAAAGTCAGAGTTAGAAGGCGATGATGTACTCAGGCTACCTGACCTTCGGACAAAATCAATTACAGAGATTCAAAAAACAGCACAAGAAATGGGCGTTGAAAATATATCCAGAGCAAGAAGGCAAGATATCACCTTTTCAATTCTTAAAGCTCATGCTGCTAAAGATAAGAGGATCTTTGGTGAGGGTGTGCTAGAAGTATTACAAGATGGTTTTG
>MDSV01021146.1_pt1 | contig 26826 bp, 21 predicted proteins | sample 810851 | NCBI WGS metagenome assembly MDSV01 (sample SAMN05326640, study PRJNA326480) | marine metagenome | isolation source: seawater | place: Atlantic Ocean: North East | collected 2012
AGTGGTTGTCCTAGAGAGGCTGTAAATCCTCCTTGGGATGGTGGGTTTTCATGGTGTAGCGATAATAACACAAATCCTTGGATTGGTGTTTCTTGTCAGGGTTTAGGTGCAAGTTCTTGGTGGCCGTGTAAAGATCATCAATCTGATGAACCAGATAGTATGCGTATAAGAGTTGCAGCCCGTTATCCTTTAAAGATAATATCAAATGGTACTTTAAGGAGTGATACATCTGTTTGGAATACATATTTTAATTCTTGGATGAATATTTCTGAATGGTTTATTTCTTATCCTATAAATAATTATAATATCACTTTAAATATTGGTGATTATGTTCATTTTTCAGATGAATATTTTTCTAATAATGATACGTTGATATTAAATTATTATGTTTTACGTGATAATTTAGACAAAGCATTACTTCATTTTAAACAAGTTAAACCAATGCTAGAATGTTTTGAAAGATATTTTGGTCCTTATCCATTTTGGAATGATGGTTATGCTTTAGTTGAGACACCATATTTGGGCATGGAACATCAATCAGCAATAGCTTATGGTAATGATTATTTGCCTGGATATAAAGGCAATATTTCATATATTGATTCTTTAGATTTTGATTATATTATTGTTCATGAATCTGGACATGAATGGTGGGGAAATTCTATTTCTACTAATGATATTGCAGATATGTGGGTGCATGAGGGTTTTTGTACTTATTCAGAAGCCCTTTATGTAGAATGTATGTATGGTTATGATGCAATGATAAGTTATATTAATCATCAAAAAAAAGGAGTTCGAAATGATAAGCCTATCATAGGTCATTATAATGTTAATAAGTCTGGAAGTACAGATATGTATCTTAAAGGATCATTGATGTTACATACTCTAAGAACTCTTATTAACGATGATAAAGCTTGGTTTGATATTTTAAAGGGTATTTCTAGTAATTTTCAATATCAAACTATTGATAGTCAAGATATTATTAATTATATTAATGATAAATCAGGAAAAGATTTTTCTGTTTTTTTTAATCAATATCTTAAAAACACTAAAATTCCTGAGTTTGAATATAGTATTGAAAGGCAGGGTAAAAATTTCACCTTAATATTCAGGTGGAAAGCAATTGATAAATTTGATATGCCATTATTAATAAATACCGGAGCAGATGATTTTTGGATTTATCCATCTGCAGAATTTAAGGAAATTGATTTAGGTAGTTTTGATGAGTATGATTTTAGAATAAGAGATGATTTATTTTATATTAATATTAAAAAGCGATAAATTTTATATTTTTTTAATTAAATTTGCAACCCAAATATGTTATAGATAATTAAAGATGGCAAAGAAAGGAAATCGAGTGCAGGTTATTTTGGAATGTACTGAGCATAAAGCTAGTGGATTACCAGGAACATCACGCTACATTACAACTAAAAATAAGAAGAATACTCCAGATAGGTTAGAATTGAAGAAATTTAATCCTATTATGAAAAAAATGACTATTCACAAACAAATAAAGTAAAATGGCAAAAAAGACAGTAGCATCATTACAAAAGAAAGGAGCTAAAGCTTTTTCTAAAGCTGTAAAATTGGTTAAGTCAAAGAATGGATCTTATTCTTTTAAAAGCGAGATTGTACCAAAGGATAGAGTGTCGGAATTTTTTGAAAAAAAATAGTATATATAAATACAATTATCTATAAGCTTCTTTCTATATTTGAAAGAAGCTTTTTTATTTATAAATTAATTTAATTATGGGTGTATTTGATAGGATAAAGAAATTGTTAAAAAAGGGAGAGGATAGTGATGAGAAAGCTTTACATGATAAATTAGATAAGGATATTAAAAAAGATTATTCTGTAGAATCTGCATCAAAGTTCACTTCAGAGACTACTACAGAGCCAGATTCCATTCCAGAGACTACTTCAGAGGCAGATTCCATTCCAGAGACTACTTCAGAGGCAGATTCCATTCCAGAGACTACTTCAGAGCCAGATTCCATTTCAGAGACTACTTCAGAGCCAGATTCCATTTCAGAGACTACTTCAGAGCCAGATTCCATTCCAGAGACTACTTCAGAGCCAGATTCCATTCCAGAGACTACGTCAGAGCCAGATTCCATTCCAGAGACTGCTTCAGAGGCAGATTCCATTGCAGAGACTACTTCAGAGGTAGATTCCATTTTAGAGACTACTTCAGAGCCAGATTCCATTTCAGAGACTACTTCAGAACCAGATTCCGTTACAGATCCTTCTTCAGATCGAGAAGCCGCTTCTGATCCAGAAATTAGTCGCGACAAAATAAATCTTGATGAAGGGCTAAAGAAAACTAAAAAAAGTTTTTTTGGAAAATTAGCTAGAACTGTTGCTGGAAAATCAACCATTGATGATGTAGTTCTTGATGATATAGAAGAAGCTTTGATTACTTCTGATATAGGTGTTGAAACCACTCTTAAGATTATTGATAATTTAGAAGAAAGAGTAAAGAAAGATAAATATATTAACACATCAGAATTAAACAATCTTTTAAAAGAGGAGATATCTTTATTAATGGAAGACTCTTATAAAGATATTCCTTCCGTTAATGGCCCTTATGTTATAATGGTAGTTGGTGTTAATGGGGTGGGTAAAACAACTACTATAGGAAAGATAGCGTATAAGTTTAAATCAAAAGGAAAAAAAGTTATTTTAGGTGCAGCGGATACTTTTAGAGCAGCTGCAGTAGATCAATTGGTCATATGGGCGGATAAGGTTGGAGTTGAAATTGTGCGTCAAGAAATGGGTGCTGATCCTGCATCAGTAGCATTTGATACTATACAATCAGCAAAAGCTAATGGAGCAGATGTTGTAATAATAGATACGGCAGGTCGATTACATAATAATGTTAATTTGATGCGTGAGTTATCTAAAATTAGAGATGTTATGAAAAAAGTTATTCCTGAGGCTCCTCATGATGTTATGTTAGTGTTAGATGCGTCAACTGGACAAAACGCGATAGAACAAGCTAAACAATTTATATCTGCAACAAAACTAGATTCAATTACTATGACTAAGTTAGATGGCACTGCTAAAGGTGGTGTCGTAATTGGAATTTCTGATCAGTTTAAGATTCCGGTTCGTTATATTGGTGTAGGTGAAGGAATGGCTGATTTACAAATATTTAATAAAGAAGAATTTATAAACTCTTTATTTAACTGATGCGTACAAAGTCAATACAAAAAAATAAGATTAATATTATCACCTTAGGTTGTTCGAAGAATTTATATGACTCTGAGGTTTTGATGAGTCAGCTTTCTTCAAATAATATTGAGGTTAAACATGAGTCTGATGATCAGGATGCTAATATTGTAGTTGTAAATACTTGTGGTTTTATTGATAATGCTAAAGAAGAATCAATAAATACAATATTAGAACAGGCTAAAAGAAAAGAATTTGGTGAAATAGATAAACTATATGTTACAGGTTGTTTGTCTGAGAGATATAAAGCTGATTTAGAAAATGATATCAAAGATGTTGATCAATATTTTGGAACCAAAGATTTGCCAAAACTTTTAGAAGTATTAGGAGCTGATTATAAACATGAATTAATAGGAGAGAGATTAACCACTACACCCACACATTATGCGTATTTAAAGATTTCAGAGGGATGTGATAGACCTTGTTCTTTTTGTGCTATACCTTTGATGAGAGGCAAACACAGATCTACTCCTATTCCGGATTTATTAAATGAAGCACAAAATCTAGCAAGAAACGGTGTTAAGGAGTTAATACTTATTGCTCAAGATTTAACATTCTATGGTTTGGATATTTATAAAAAAAGAAGATTAGCAGATCTATTGATTGAGTTATCAAAAATAGATGGGATTGATTGGATTCGATTACATTATGCTTTTCCACAAGGTTTTCCTCGAGATGTTCTAGATGTAATTAGGGAGAATGATAAGGTTTGTAATTATATTGATATTCCTTTACAACATATTAATGATGTTATTTTAAAGTCAATGAAAAGAGGTTCTTCAAATGATAAGATAGTTGCATTATTAAAAGATTTTAGAAAAAATGTTCCAAATATTGCTATTAGAACTACTTTAATAGTTGGTTATCCAGGAGAAACAGAAAAAAGGTTTAAAGAATTAAAAAAGTGGGTAAAGGAAACTCGATTTGATAGGTTAGGTGTTTTTACTTATTCTCATGAAGAGGATACTTCAGCGTATAATTTAAAAGACGACATACCAGCACGTATAAAGAAATCAAGGGCAGAGGAAATTATGAATATTCAAAGTAATATTTCTTGGGAGTTAAATCAATTGAAGTTAGGCAAGGTGTTTAAAGTGTTGTTTGATCGTAAAGAAGGAGATTATTTTATTGGGCGTACCCAATATGATTCGCCAGACGTAGATAATGAAGTTTTAGTGAGAGCAGAAGAAAATTATATTAGAATTGGTGATTTTGTAAATGTTAAGATTGAAAAAGCAGATCATTTTGATTTATATGGAGTAGTAGTTGATTAGTGAATGAAATAATTATTTTTGCAGTATTTAATTAAATAAAGTAAATGTTTGAGAATTTATCAGAAAAATTAGCTAAAGCTTTTAAAGTTTTAAAAGGACAAGGTCGTATTTCGGAGATTAATGTAGCCCAAACCATGAAAGAAATTAGAAAGGCTCTTATTTCGGCTGATGTTGATTTTAAAACTGCAAAATCATTCACTGCTAATGTTAAGAAAAAAGCTTTAGGAAAAAAAGTATTGACTGCAATTGATCCTGGACAATTACTAACAAAAATAATGCAAGATGAGTTGGCAGCGCTCATGGGTAGTGAGCATTCTCAAATTAGTTTTTTAGGTAATCCAACTGTTATTTTAGTTGCTGGTTTACAGGGAAGTGGTAAAACTACTTTTTGTGGTAAGTTAGCTTTACATCTAAAAAAGCAAAAGAGTAAACGCCCGCTATTAGTTGCTTGTGATGTATATCGTCCTGCTGCTATTGATCAGCTAGGAGTTTTATCTGAGCAAGTAGATGTTGATGTTTTTCAAGATAGAATAAGTAAGGATCCAGTTGATATTGCCATGAATTCACTTGTATATGCTAAAAAGAATGGTCATAATGTAGTTATTATAGATACAGCTGGACGTTTAGCAATTGATGAAGTAATGATGGTTGAGATTGCAAATTTAAAAGATGCAACTAATCCAAACGAGGTATTATTTGTTGTTGATTCAATGACAGGTCAGGATGCTGTAAATACTGCAAAAGCTTTTAATGAAAGGTTAAATTTTGATGGAGTTGTACTCACAAAATTAGATGGTGATACAAGAGGTGGTGCTGCTTTAACTATTCGCTCAGTAGTTGACAAGCCAATTAAATTTATTGGTACCTCCGAAAAGATGGATGGATTAGATGTTTTTCATCCTGATAGAATGGCAAGTAGAATTCTAGGTATGGGTGATGTTATCTCATTAGTTGAAAGAGCTCAGCAACAGTTTGACGAAGAAGAAGCAAGAAAAGTACAAAAGAAGATTGCTAAGAATCAATTTGGATTTGATGATTTTTTAAAACAAATACATCAAGTTAAAAAAATGGGTAATATTAAGGATTTAGCAGGTATGATCCCTGGTATGGGTAAAGCAATGAAAAATGTTGATATCGATGATGATGCGTTTATAGGTATTGAGGCAATAATTCATTCTATGACTAATCAAGAAAGAAAAAACCCAAATTTACTTAATGGAAGTCGAAAAAAAAGGATTGCAGCAGGTAGTGGTACATCAGTAGTTGAAGTTAATCAGCTTATAAAACAGTTTTCTCAAATGAGTAAAATGATGAAAATGATGCAGGGTGGAGGAGCTAAGCAAATGATGCAAATGATGAAGGGGAAATCAGGATTTAATAATTTAGTATGATTTTATTAGACGGAAAAAAAACATCTAATGATATTCAAGATGAGATAGCTTTTGAGGTATCTCAAATAAGAAGTAGTGGTTTGAGGAGACCACATTTGGCTGCAATCTTAGTTGGTAGTGATGGTGCGAGTGAGACATATGTAAATGCTAAGGTAGCAGCATGTAAGAGGGTAGGTTTTCAGTCTACTTTATTAAATTTTGATTCTGATATTTCAGAAGAAGAATTGCTTTTTCAGATTGATAGTGTAAATAAAGACCAAGAGATAGATGGCTTAATTGTACAATTACCTTTGCCTAATCATATTGATGAGATGAAAATTACTCAAGCGATAAATCCTGCAAAGGATGTTGATGGATTTCATCCTTTAAATATTGGAAAAATGACATTAGGTTTGCCAACTTATTTACCTGCAACTCCTGCTGGTATTTTGGAACTTATTTCTAGATATAATATTGAAACTTCTGGCAAGCATTGTGTAGTTGTTGGAAGAAGTCATATTGTCGGAGCTCCAATGAGTATTTTAATGAGTCAGAATAGTAATCTTGGAAATTGTACAGTAACACTTACACATAGTAAAACTAAAAATCTTAGTTCGATAACTAGAAAAGCTGATATTTTAATAGTTGCGCTCGGAAAAGCAGAGTTTATTACGTCTGAAATGGTGAAAGAAGGGGTATGTATTATTGATGTTGGTATAACACGAGTTAAGTCAAATAAAACAAAGAGTGGTTGGAAATTATTAGGAGATGTTTCGTTTGATGAAGTTAAATCTAAGTGTAGTTTTATTACTCCAGTTCCTGGAGGAGTTGGTCCTATGACTATTGCAATGCTATTAAAAAACACTTTGCAATCAGCAAAAAGATCGATTTCTTAAATTTTTGTTATATTTGGCCACATTTTATGTGGGAGGTTCCCACTTAGTATTAATAAATTTTAGAAACAATTATGGAAGGAACAGTAAAATGGTTTAATGGAAGTAAAGGTTATGGTTTCATTGAAGGATCTGATGGAACAGATTACTTCGCACATTTTCAAGAAATTCAGGCTGAAGGTTACAAAACTCTTAAGGAAGGAGCTGCGGTAACATTTGAAGCAGGAGATGGAGAAAAAGGACCTGTAGCTAAAAATATTGTAAGCGCTTAATTTAGCATTATATGATATAATAAAAAAAGCGAGTATTTTACTCGCTTTTTTTATGTTCTTTTTTTATCATTTTTTCTAAAAATTTTAATTCATCTCTTAATTTTGCAGCTTCAATAAAATTAAGTTTTTTAGCCATATTTTTCATTTGAACTTTTGTCTGTTTAGCCATTTTAATTAATTGATCTAAAGTTAATTTATCCGTTAATAATTTGTTATTTGGTTGAATTTTTTTGTAGGGGTTCAAGGTTTTGATAATGGACTGTTTATTTTCCTTAATTAATGGTTGAGGCGAAATGCCTTTTGCTTTATTGTACTTTTTTTGTTTTTTTCTTCTTCTTAAAGTTTCTTCAATTGTCTTTTGCATAGATTCAGTTACTTTATCAGCATACATAATTACCATGCCATTAATATTTCTGGCAGCTCTTCCTGCAGTTTGTGTTAATGCTCTTTCTGATCTTAAAAAACCTTCTTTGTCTGCATCTATAATAGCAACAAGACTTACTTGGGGAAGGTCTAATCCTTCTCTTAATAAGTTGACTCCGATCAAAACATCAATAATTCCTTCTTTAAGTTTATGAATAATTTCAACTCTTTCTAATGTATCAACATCAGAATGAATATAGCAACAGTTGATATTAAATTTTGTTAGGTATTTACTAAATTCTTCAGCCATTCTTTTTGTTAAAGTAACAATTAGTGATCTTTCTTTGTTTTCTATTCTTAATCTAATTTCTTCTAATAGGTCGTCAATTTGATTTTTACTTTTTCGTACTTCAATAATGGGATCAAGTAATCCTGTTGGGCGAATAATTTGCTCAATAAATACACCTTCTGATTTTTCTAACTCATAATCACTTGGCGTTGCACTTACATATATTGTTTGATTACTAATTATCTCAAATTCTTCAAATTTTAGAGGTCTATTATCCATAGCTGCAGGTAATCTAAATCCATGCTCTACAAGATTCTTTTTTCGTGATTTGTCTCCACCATACATAGCTTTTATTTGCGGTATTGTGACATGGCTTTCGTCAATTACAGTTATAAATTCTTCAGGAAAATAATCTATTAGGCAGAAAGGTCTACTTCCTGCTTTTCTTCCATCAAAATATCTAGAGTAATTTTCTATCCCTGAGCAGTAACCAAGTTCTTTTATCATTTCAATGTCAAAATTTGTTCGTTCATCTAATCTTTTTGCTTCCGTATTTAGTCCTGTTTCTTCGAAGTATTTAACTTGGGATACTAGATCATCTTGTATCTTAGATATTGCACCGTTGATTTTGTCATTTGATGCTATGAATATACTAGCAGGAAAAATTCTGATATCCTTTATATTTTTAATTATTTTTCCATTTTTTGGATTAAACTCTTCTATTTCTTCGATTTCATTACCAAAAAAATGGATTCGGTAAGCAATATCATTATGAGCTAAGAAAACATCAACAGTATCTCCTTTTATTCTAAAATTACCTCTACTAAATTCAGTAGTAGACCTACTATAAAGTGCTAATACAAGTTTATGAAGGAATAGATCTCTGTTTATAATATCCCCTTGTTTTAAGTTAATTATTCCACTGTGAAAATCTTCAGGATTTCCAATGCCATAAATACAACTAACGGATGAAACTACTATAATATCTTTTCTTCCTGATAGTAGAGAAGATGTAGTTTTTAATCGGTATTTTTCTATTTCTTCATTTATTGATAAATCTTTTTCAATATAAGTTCCAGTACTAGGAATATATGCTTCTGGTTGATAATAATCATAATAAGACACAAAGTATTCCACTGCATTTTCTGGAAAGAATTTTTTGAACTCACTAAATAGTTGAGCTGCTAACGTCTTATTATGACTTAAAATCAAACATGGCCGATTTATTTCTTTGATTACATTGGCAATGGTGAATGTTTTTCCTGAACCAGTTACGCCAAGAAGTGTTTGATATTGCTCGTTATTTTTTAATCCTTTTACAAGATTTTGAATTGCGACTGGTTGATCTCCAGTTGGTGAAAAATCAGATTGAAGTTTAAACTTCATTATATGCCTTGTTTAGTAGTTGTATTTTTTGTTTTAATTCTTCTAAATCAGATTTAGCGTTTTTGATGTTATTTTGAACTTTTTTTAATAATAGCTTCGTAGATTTATCTTTTCCGAAGAATGATATATTGGTTTCATATTGATTGATTTCTTGCTTGATCATATTTATCTTATTTTTTATGATGTTTTTTTCATTATCTACGGCTTTTTTATCTCCTTTAAGTAAATTTACTTTGCTTATATATTGTTCTAATGCTAATGTTTTTTTATCTATTCCTAGTTTTGAAAGTTTAGAATTTATTATATTAAAAAATTGATCATTAATATATATTTTGCTTTTAGAAATATTTTTCAATTTTTCCCATTCTATTCTGTATTTTTTAAGTTTTTGAATATCTTTATTGGAATCAGAGGAAAGTTTAAATTCTTTAATTTCTTGAATAATTTTCTTTTTTTCTTTATATGTGTATACTTCCTTTTTTTTGATTTCTTTATAATATGTTTTCTTAGCTTTAAAGAATGTGTCACTAGCAAATTTAAATCTTTCCCATATCTCCTGCGATTTTTTTCCTGAACGAAATTTAGATACTTTCCATTCTTTTTGTAGTTTCATTAATTGCCTACTAGTTTTTTTCCAATCATTATTATTTTTTAATTTCTCAGCAATTTTACATATTGCTAATTGTCTTTCTATAATTTTTTTATTATCTGCTTTTTGTTGCTTGTAAAATGTATTTTTAGTATCATAGAATTTTTTTAAGGCTTCTCTTAAATTATGCCAAGCATCTTTATTATTTTCTTTTCTTAGTCTACCTAATGATTTCCATTTTAAATGTAGTTCATCGCATTTCTTAGTAGCTTTTTCCCATTTAGAATGTGAATTTATATCTTTTGAGATTAGTGCTGTAATTTCTGAAGAAATTGTATTTTTCTTTTTTAGTCTTTTTAGATCTTGATTTTTCTTTTCAACGAAGTATTCATTTCTTTTTTTATTAATACTCTTGCTTATCTCTTGGAATTTTTTCCAAGTGGATTCTCTTAATGATCTTTCTACTGGACCAACATTTCTCCAGTGTTCATGTAGTTCTTGTAATTTTGTATGTGCTATATTTATTGACTCTTCCTCTAAGAGTATATTTGCTTTTCTGCAAATTTCATCTTTTTCTTCTAAATTTCTTTTGAAATCTAAGTCTCTTAGATCATTATTGATTTTAATAAAATCATAGAAAATTTCAATATGGTGATGGTATGATTGCCAAATGTGATTACTTTCTGTTATAGGTACATATCCTGTTTCTCTCCATCTTTTTTGGAGAGATCTAAATTTTTCAAATGTGACTTTTAAAGATTCTTCTTCTTTAGAAAGTTTATTGATCTCTTCTATTATTTGCTTTTTTATTTTTAGGTTTTTTTTCTCCTCGTATTCTTTATTTTTTCTAAACTCGTATTTGTTCTTACGATAAGTATGAATAATATCTTTAAACTTTAACTCTAAAGGGTCTATTTCTGTTTTTATACTTTCTCCTTCCGTATTTTTGTCTTTTTCTTTCTTCGTTGCATTAAGCCTAATGTAGAATATTGATTTTATTTCTTCAATTTCTTTGGACACTTTGTATGGGTCTTGATTTTTAGATAGTAATGCAACTTTTTCAATAAGACTCTCCATTGACAATAAATTATTATCTCTATCTTCTTTAGCATATTTTGTAGATACTTGTTCGCTTATCATTTTCTCTCTTCTATTTAATTATCAGAGTATTTAATTGCAAATTTACTAATATTTAGTAACTCTTGAATTCCAAATATTCCAGCTTTCCTCTGCTTGTATATGGAGCATTTCTAGTCCATTCTTTGTTTGTGTATTTCTCTTTTTCCCATAGCTTAAAAATTTAGTTTGATTTGGATTGTAGGTTAAGTCAAATAGGAGGTGTCTTTCATTTAGATATTCGTATGGGATTTTAGGACATGAGTTAGCGAGAGGGTAAGCCCCTATGGGGGTCGTGTTTATTATGATGTTATAGTCCTCTAATATTTCTTTTGTTACATCTACATAATTGAATGCTCCTCTACGAGTTACTATCTTATATTCAATATTAAGTGTTCTTAGTGCATATTTTATAGCTTTTGCCGCTCCACCATTACCTAGTATGAGAGCTTTTTTTCTGCTTTCTAATAATGTTTGTATACTTTTAGTAAAACCAATATAATCAGTATTATATCCTATTAGTTTATTGCCAATTAAACAGATTGTATTTACTGCTCCTATTTCTTTTGCTTCTTTACTTAAACCATCTAGCAAAGGAATTACAGATTCTTTATAAGGCATAGTTATATTAAGTCCTGAGAATGTATGCTTCTTGACCAGCTTTTTAAGTTCCATTATATCTGTGAGCTCAAGATTAATATACTGAGCATCCATAATTTTTTCTTTTAGGAATTTTTTTTGAAAGTATTTAGATGAGAAGGATTTTTCTAGATTTTCTCCAATTAATCCAAAGATTCGCATTATTTATTATTCTTTTTTTCAATACTTTCTATATAGTATACAGCTATTATACCTAATGCCATTAGTATTACTGCCAGTATATTTTCTTGATTTATTTCATTTGGTATATACCATCTATAAGAGAGAACTTTTTCTTCTCCATTTACAATGATACTTTCTGCTATTTTTTTCCATGGCCATATGATACTTAGAGAACCCATTATAAAACCTGTTAACAATGAAAGTGTTGTGTCTTTATAATGCTTAAATACCCATGCTAATATGTGAGAGAAGCTCATAAGTCCAAAAATGGATCCTAGAAAAAATATACTTAATAGTATGATGTTGATTTCGGTTACTGCTGTTACCATAAGTAGTTCGTAGTTCCCCATCAAGATAAGGATAAATGATCCGGAAAGTCCTGGTAACATCATACCGCTTACTCCAATGATACCACAGATAAATACAAAAAGAATATTATCATTTTCACTTGCAGGGGTTACTAGGCTAAGAGATAGTGCTATTATAGTTCCTATAAGAAGCGCTATAATATTGTTAATATTCCATTTCTTTATTCTTTTTCCTACAAAATATATTGAAGAAAGAATTAGCCCAAAGAAGAAAGCCCATATTAGGATAGGGTAGTGTAAAAATAGATACTCAAATAGATTTGCTATGCTGAATACACTAGCAATACTTCCTCCAAATAAGGTTATCAGAAAGTATAGGTTGGTATGTTTTTTAAATCCGTTAAAATCAAGTGAAATAATAAGTGATAAGGCTTTTTTGTCAAATGATTTGAGTGAATTTATTAGTTCTTCATATATTTCTGTTATTAATGCAATGGTACCTCCAGAAACACCAGGTATGACATTTGCAATCCCCATAGCCATACCTTTAAAGAATAATATAATATAATACTTCATATTATTAACGTAAGAAATTATGTAATGTATCTGCTCTTAGACCTAAACGCAAGCATTCAAGTGGAATTATTTGATTTGGGGGAATATTACCAAGATTAACATTTGCACCAAATTTATTTATAAACCATACCTGTTGTTCGTCTTTAGGTGCTTCCCATAGAATATCACTTTCGTTGATTTTTTTTGTAATGTAGTCAATAAGTTCAGTTTTTATTCCCCCATTAGTATTGTAAATGCCAATATTACCTCCCTCACGCGCTTCAGCAATGACTTTCCAGCTTCCAGCATTAAGCTCACTATTCATCCATTTTGACCAATACTCACCGCTATATTCTTCTTGCCTCCCCTTGCTTCCAACCTCACTAATAACTCTAAAATCTTTTGAAAATTCAGTTATTAGTTCGCATTTTTTCTCATTATTTAGATCTATGGATCCATTAGATATCTCTACCATTGTAAGTCCAATACTATTCATATATCTTTTATAATCATCAAGCTGGTTTCTTATTGTAAATGCTTCAAAAAGTGTTCCTCCTGCATAAACAAGTAATCCATTATCCTGATAAAGTTTAATTTTATCAGAAACATTAGGAGTAATGATGCTTGTCCCAAAACCTAGCTTAATAATATCAGTGTATTCTCCACCTGAATCTAGGAAGTTTTCAGCTTGCCTTAAACTAAGGCCTTTATCCATTACCATTGTCATCCCATTTTCTCTGGGTTTATTATTTCTCGCAGGTATTTTTGTTAAATTTTCTTTCATGCTTTTACAATACTAGAAACAAAGATACTAATACTGGGCAGAAGAAAAATTTAATTATGTAATTTTGTTCATTTAATGAATAGTGTATTATGGTATTAATAAAATCAATTTCAGGAATTAGAGGGACTATTGGAGGGGCAATAGGAGAATCACTTTCTCCTTTAGATATTGTGCGATTTATTACTGCTTATACTATTCTTATTAGAAAAAAGTGTGATTATTCTAATACTATTGTGATTGGACGTGATGCTCGTGTTTCTGGAGAAATGGTTAGTAATATCGTATCAGGGACATTAATTAGTTGTGGTTTCGATGTGTTGGATGTTGGCCTTTCAACAACCCCTACGATAGAGGTTGCTGTGCAATTGGAAAAATTAGCTGGAGGAATTATTATTACTGCTAGCCACAACCCTAAACATTGGAATGCACTAAAATTACTAAATGGAAAAGGAGAGTTTTTATCTAAGGAAGATGGAGAAGAGGTTATATCACTATCAGAGAATAACGATTTGACTTTTTCTGAGGTGGATAATTTAGGGAAATATACTTATGATGATAGTTTTAATATTAGACACATCGAAGAGGTATTAAATTTAGACTTGGTAGATGTTGATTTAGTAAAAAAATCAGGATTTAAAGTTGTTTTAGATGCTGTAAATTCAACTGGAGGAATTATTATCCCTACTTTATTAGAAAAAATGGGCGTTGAATGTATTAGATTATATTGTGAGCCAAATGGAGATTTTCCACATAATCCAGAACCTTTGCCAGAACATTTAACTGAGATTTCCAAATTAGTAGTTGAAGTAGAGGCAGATTTTGGAATTGTAGTTGATCCTGATGTTGACCGCTTAGCTATTATTTCTGAGGATGGCAGTATGTTTGGAGAGGAATATACTTTAGTAGCAATTGCTGATTATGTTCTTAGTAAGAAATCTGGAAATACAGTTTCAAATTTATCTTCAACTAGGGCATTAAAAGATATTACTTTAGGATATGGCTGTAAATATCAAGCATCTGCAGTTGGAGAGGTAAATGTAGTAGAGAAAATGAAAGAAATAAATGCAATTATTGGTGGAGAAGGTAATGGAGGGATAATTTATCCTCAATTGCATTATGGTAGAGATGCTCTTGTTGGTATTGCATTCTTTTTGACACAATTAGCTGAAAGAAAAATATCTGCTAAAACACTTAGAAATTCTTTTCCTAATTATTTTATGTCAAAGAATAAAATTCAACTTACTAATGATGTTGATATAGACTCAATATTTTCACAAATAGAAAGTATATATGATAAGTATAAAATTACTTTAACAGATGGATTAAAGATAGATTTTGCAGATGGATGGATTCATCTTAGAAAGTCTAATACAGAACCTGTTATTAGAGTATATGCAGAGAGTACATCTGCAAATCAAGCGAATGAATTTGCAAATAATATGATTAATAAAATTAAATCATTAGTTTAGGATGAAGGTATATTTAGATAATGCTGCTACAACTCCGATTTCACCTGAAGTTATTCATATGATGAGTGAAATGATGAAAGTCAATTTTGCTAACCCATCTTCTGTTCATTCTTTTGGTAGAGAGTCTAGAATAGTCATTGAGAGTGCAAGAAAAAGAATAGCTGATCTGTTAAACACCTCGCCTGGATCAATTTTCTTTACATCAAGTGGAACTGAGGCTGATAATATGGCAATAAGATGTGCAATTCATGATTATAAGATTACACATGCAATTACTTCAGAAATATCTCATCATGCTGTTTTGTATCCCCTTCAAGATTTGGAAAGACAAGGATTAATAAAACTCTCATATGTAAATATTGATAAAGATGGTGTAGTTTCTATCTCTCATTTGACACAGCTTTTGAAAGAATATGATAGGTCTTTCGTGTCAATTATGCATGCTAATAATGAAATTGGTACCATACAAGATTTAAAAAAGATAGGAGATGTTTGTAACAAATACGATGCTATTTTTCATTCTGACACAGTTCAAACTGTAGGGCATTATCCATTTGATATGCAAACACTAAATGTAGATTTTATTACAGCATCTGCTCATAAATTTCATGGTCCTAAAGGGGTAGGTTTTATTTATATATCAGATGATATTAATATTCAACCATTATTAAGAGGTGGTAGTCAAGAGAGAAATATGCGTGCTGGCACAGAAAATATCTGTGGTATTGCAGGTCTTGCTATGGCTATGGAAATGGCTTATCAGAACTTAGAAAAAGATACTAATTATATTAAAAATCTTAAGCAGTATATGATAAAAAAGTTAAAAAATGAGATAGAAGATGTGCAATTTTATGGGAAATGTACAGATATAGAAAACAGTCTATATACTGTCCTGTCGTGTCATTTTCCGGAGACAGATATTACAGAAATGTTATTGTTTAACTTAGATATTTTAGGTGTTGCTTGTAGCGGCGGAAGTGCATGTGCTTCAGGAAGTAACAAGTCTTCACATGTGCTTTCAACGATTTTACCTGGTAGTAGACGTCCCGGTATTAGGTTTTCATTTAGTAAATATAATAAACATGAAGAAATTGATTTTGCAGTTGCAAAATTAAAAGAGCTATTTTAATTTTTTTATTTTAATTGAAAGCCCTGCATAAATTAGTGTCATTAATGGGCTCATCCAATTAAAAATAGCATAAATAAAATATTCCGGAACACTCACTCCAAGAACTCCATAGTGATAAGCCCCACAAGTATTCCATGGGATTAAAGCTGATGTTACAGTACCAGAGTCTTCTAATGTTCTACTTAGATTTTCAGGAGCTAATCCTTTTTTTTTATATGCATATTTAAACATTTTTCCAGGTAAGACAATTGCTAGATATTGATCTGAAGCAGCTATATTGATACCTAAACAACTTATTATAGTGCTAACAAATAATCCAAATATATTTTTTGCTTTCTTTAATAGTACACTAGTTATTTTTGATAATGCACCAATTGCATCCATTGAACCCCCAAATATCATTGCAGATAGTGTAAGTTTCACTGTCCATAGCATACTTTGTATGCCTCCTGAATTGTAAAGACGCTCAATTCTTATATTTTTTGTAGGGATTTCAGTATCTAAAAAAAATGAAAAAAATATAGCTTTTAGTTGTGATGAATCAATTTTTTCTAAAATATTTTGTTGAAAAATTAAAGAAAATATAATTGCTAAAAATATTCCTGAAGATAGAGCTATGATTGGATTTATTTTGAAGTATGCTAAAATAATTACTAGTAGAGGTGCCATAAACAAAATTGGAGAAATATAAAAATCATTTGAAATTGTATTAGCTAAACTAGCAATACTAGAAATATTTCCATCTATAGATGTTTCGATATTAAAACTAATTAAACAGAATATTATAAATGTTATAATAAATGTTGGTACAGTAGTTAGTGCCATGTATTTTATATGAGTATATAAATTACTGCCTGCCATTGCTGGTGCAAGGTTAGTTGTGTCGCTTAGTGGCGACATCTTATCACCAAAATATGCTCCAGAAATTACCGCTCCAGCTATCATGCCTGTAGATATATTAAAAGCAGTCCCAACTGCAATTAAAGCAATACCTACTGTAGCTGATGTAGTGTATGAGCTTCCAGTTGTAAGAGATACAATAGCAGTTACAATTAATGTAAGAGGTAAGAATACCAATGGGTTAATTAAATTTAATCCATAATAAACCATTGCAGGAATAACTCCACTTACTTTCCACGTTCCAACTAAAGCACCTATTAGTAGTAAAATAACTATTGGTATTGTAATATTTTTTATACTATAATATATTTTTTTTAATATATGATTAATAGATATCTTATCTATTAATCCTAAAATAATAGTTAAAGAAGATGCTAGCAATAAAATTATTTGATAAGTGTTATCCCCAAGCCATTCTTTACTTTCAAAAAAAATAATATTATAAGCTAATAAAGAAATTAAAAAAAAGATAGGAATTAGTGCTTTTATAAGAGAAATTTGATTTTTTGATTTAAGCATTAAGTGTAAGAGCTTTTTAAAAAATTTTTATTTTATTCATACATTTTTTCATGCTCTTATAGGTTCTTTCAATATCATGATCAAGTCCGATAGATATACGTACTAGGCTATCAGAAAGACCAATTTCATCTCTCTCTCTTTCTGAAATTTCTGATGATGTAGATAGTCCAGGTGCAGAGAATAATGTTTTATAGAAACCTAAGCTTACTGCTAGATATCCTAGATTTTGATTCTGCATTTCCTCCATGAGTTTATTCGCTTTTTGTTGATTTTTAGTATCAATAACAAGCATACCTCCAAAACCAAATCCTTCATTCATCATATCTTTCATTATCTCATGCTGTGGATGACTTTTAAGCCCTGGATATATGATTTTTAATCCATCTTTTTCAAATCTTTCTGCTAAATATTGTGCATTTTCGGAATGTTTTTTCATTCTTATATGTAGTGTTCTTATATTCTTAAGTATACTTGCTGCACGTATTGAATCCATCACTGGTCCCAATAACATTGCACTACCTGAATTTACGTCAATCATTTGTTCTATAAATTCTTCTTGCGCACAAACAACTCCTCCAACAGTATCAGATGTGCCATTAATAAATTTTGTAAGAGAATGAATCACTATATCAGCTCCCATTTTTATAGGAGAAAAAATAAGTGGAGTAAAGGTGTTATCAACTACAAGCGTTATTCCATATTTTTTGGATATTTTTGATATAGCATTGATATTTGCAATTTCTAATAAAGGGTTACTCATGATTTCACAATAAATAACTTTTGTTTTTTTAGTAATTGCGCTTTCAATTTGGTTTAATTTTCTAATATCTAAAAAAAATGTTTTGATGTTGAATTTTGGCAGATAATTCTTCATGAAAGCGTAAGAACCACCATAAATTGTACGACTACATATAATTTCATCTCCAGAGTTACAAAGTTGCAATAGAGTAGTAGTTATTGCAGCCATTCCTGAAGAAGATATGATGGCGCCTGTTGTATATTCTATTTCTGCAAGAGCTTTGCCTAAATATGATGTAGATGGATTTGTATGTCTTGAATATAGATAGCACCCTTTTTGAGATCCTTCAAATACACTTTCCATTGTTTTTCCTGCTAGATAAGTAAATGTTGAAGAGTCAGCAATTGATGGGTTTACACCTCCAAATTCTCCAAATAATTGAAGGTCTTGTATACTATTTGCAGGTTTGTTTTTTTGTTTTTTCATATATCAAGATTCATTTTCATAATATCCATATCCACTTGATGTATATCCATATCCATATCCGTATCCATATCCATATCCATATCCAGTTTGGGTGTTTTTAAAGTCATTTATAATAATTTGAACATTATTAACTTGATTTTGGTTGTAAAGATTATTAATTATGCCGAGTGTTTTAGATTTTGAGTATCCATGTCTGACTACATAAAGGTTGATATCTGCATGTTGCATTAATATTACTCCATCGGTTACAAGTCCTATAGGTGGTGTATCGATAATAATATAATCATATTTCTTATTTAATTCTTTAATTAGTTTTTGCATTTTCATACTGTCTAATAGTTCAGCAGGATTAGGTGGTGTTGGACCAGATCCAATAACATCTAGGTTTTTTAATTCTGTCTTTTCAATAGCTTCAGATAAGCTTGATTTATTTATTAAGTAACTGCTCAATCCTTTTGTAAGATTAACTTTAAAATCATCATGTAATTTTGGTTTTCTAAGATCAGCCCCAATCAGTATTGTTTTATTTCCTGCTAATGCAAATATAGCAGCTAAATTAATGGCACTAAATGTCTTTCCTTCTCCACCTACTGAAGATGTAATTGTTATAATTTTTTTATCTTTTTCTGAAGCCAGATATTGAATGTTTGTTCTTAGTGCTCTGAATGATTCTGCAATGATTGATTTAGTAGAATTTGCAACTACCATACTTTTAATATTATCACTATGTCCTACTAGTCCTAAAATTGGTATATTAGTTGCTTCTTTTAAATCTTTTTTGCTATATATAGTGTCACTAAAAAAGTTGCGTAATGAGATAAAGGTAATTGGAGTAAACAAACCTATTAATATTGCTATGAAGTATGCTAAACCTTTTTTGGGTGTTATAGGTATATCACTATCCATTCTGGCTTTATCAATTACCTTATGATCAGGTTCAGATCCAGCTTTTGCAAGTGATGCTTCATATTTTTTTTGTTGTAGATAGATTGTTGTTTGTTCATGGTATTCGTATTTTCTTTTTAAAATCAAGTAATTTTTTTCTGCTTCAGGTAATTGATTAATATTAGCGTTAAAAGAGTTGATTCGCTTTGTTAAATCATTTTTATAAATAGATGCAGAGGCTATTAAGTTATTTAAATTCTCAATGATTGATTTTTTAGTATGTTCAATTCGAGAAACTACAGATTTAAAAGCTGGGTTTTTTTCTGTAGTAGTGAGTTTTAAATCACCTTTTTTTGCGTATAATTCAAGTAATTGATTAATTAAGTTGTTTAGTTCAGGATTACTAATACCTATTGATGTTGGTGATAGAATAGAGTTGGAATGATTATCATTTTGCAAATATTTTAGAATAGATTTATAGTATTTAATATTTATTTCTTGTTCAGACAGTGTGTTGTCAAGTTTTTGCTTTTGAAAATAAGTTCCAAAATCTTTGTCTACAATCTTGAGTTCAGGATTTTTTGATCTAAATTTTTCTAATTGATTTTCAATGATGGTTAGAGAATCTTTAATCACATTTAGTTGTTCATTTATAAAGTTAATTGTATTCACTGCCATGATATTCTTTTCATCCAATCCACTTCTTAAGTATACTTCTGTGATTTTATTAAGAATTGCAATATTTTTTTTAGGATTTTTTGCTTTGATATTTAGTTTTAATATTGAAGCGTCCTTATTAATAGGATTTATATTTATATTTTCAATCAGCTTATGAGCTAATTTGTCCATCTCATGTATTTTAAAAGAATAAGTTCTTTCAGTTATCTCATTCTCTTTAAAGAATAAACTTTTTGAGATGGTAAATGAGTAGTATTCAGAGTTAATATTCTTGTCAAAAAAATGGGTTTCATCAATATCAATATTTGCCAATATAGTTTTGTTAAATTTTTCAGATTTAAGATTGTATGGAAATTGATCATTGGTAGATACTTCTAGTTTAAATTTATTTGAATCAATAATATTTATAATAAATGGTATCTCTGTTAGTTGATCATGTGTTGAATCAATTTTAACAATAAATGGTGAATTTTCAAATAGTTCATTTGTTTGGAAAAATCCATGTTGGAAATAAGAAACACCTAGTTTCAGTTCATTTATAACTTTTTCAGTAATACTATATGAATTTAATATTATTATTTCATTGGTAAGATTCTTTCTGCCACTAAATAGTTCAAGTCCTTCGATTATATTTTCAGCTCCAAGTTGTGTATTGTTATCATCTCTAATTTCTAGAGTTGCTGATACACTATATTGAGGTATTGTAAATTTTGTGTACAAAAATGCATTAAATACAAAGAATAATATTGTAAAAATGAAATAATGCCAATATTGCGTATATTTTAGAATTAATTCTTTAATATCAATTGTTTCTTCTTGCTGATTAAGGTTGACGTCCATATTTTATTCTGTGAATCTGAGATAAACATTAAATAATACAGCAAAAGTTGTTAATGATGATAGTAATAATTGAGATTGAGATTTTTTAAATCCTTTAAATTTCAGAGGTTGAACATAAATTAAATCATTATTTCTTAAGTAAAAAAAGTCAGATTTTAGCACATTACTAGAGCTTAAGTCAATATTGTAAATACGTTTTTTATTTTTTTCAGATCTAACTATTTTAACTTTTTTTAAGTTTCCATAATCAGTAATTCCTCCTGATATTGCAATAGCATCATATACTGTAAGTCCCTCTTTATATACAGGATAATTTCCAGGTATATTTATTTCTCCTATTACAGTAAACTGAAAATTGGCAAGTTTTACGATAACAAATGGATTAATTAAGAATTCTTCAGCTTTTTGCATTATAGTTTTTTCTGCCTCTTCAAGCGTTTGGTTTAAGACAAAAACCTCACCTACATTTGGTATGTCAATTGTTCCTTCTTGACTGATAGTAAGTCCGTTAAGATACATATTTGCAGCTGTTATGTTGCGATTACTGCTATTAGTATTAGTTTCTAGGTTAAATAAGTTATTGGATTCTTCATTTCTACTGATTACTCTTACTAATATAATATCTCCAATTTCAAGATGGTGTTTTGGAGGTATTGGAGAAACATCCCATTCTGTTAGTTGACTGTCGTTTAAGTATGTTATTTTATTTGTTGGCGTACATCCGTTTATTACTAGTATTAAAAGAATTGACTTGACGAATGTAATAGTTTTAGATCTTAACATTATTTTCCTGTTTTTTGCAAAGATACGAAATTTACTTCCTTAAATAAATAATTTCAATTTTTGGTATAATATTGAGGTAGGTAAACCAACAACATTATTGTATGATCCATTTATTTTTTTTACACCAATATAACCAATCCATTCTTGGATTCCATAAGATCCCGCTTTATCAAAAGGTTTAAAGTTATCTATATAGTATGTGATTTCATTTTCTGATAATTTATTAAAAGTTACTTCTGTTTTTGAGGAGAATGTTACTTCTTTTTGTTTTGATTTTATACAAACTCCAGTAATTACTTTATGTGTTTTTCCAGAAATACTACTTAGTAATTTGAATGCATGATTTTTATCTTTAGGTTTATGTAAAATAATGTTATTTTTTACAACTATAGTATCAGCAGTGATTAATAAGTAATTATTAGAAAGTTTTTTACATATAAATGCTGCTTTGCTTTTGGCAATGAATTCGGCTATTTCTTTATCTTTTAGTTTAGTAGGATAATATTCTTTTTGATAGCTTTTTTTGATATCAAATTTTATATTAAGAGATGATAGCAGTTCTTTTCTTCTTGGAGAAGAAGACCCAAGAATAATATGATATTGTTTTAATTTTTCTTGAATCATCAATTTATATGTAGGCAATAGAACAATGGGATAGAAGTTCCTCCAATTAACATGATTATTTTGCATATTATACTGGAAAAATGAAATTCTGATACTGTATTAGCTCTATTTATTATCACTAAGAGTATAATTAGCATGATTTGAACTAATATGGTATATAAGACTGAAATTGTATTTACACCCCAATAAAGTAGTGTAACAGAAAAAATACTATTTAGTACACTATATTGAAAGTATTGAAAGTAGGCGATTCCAATTATGGTAATTATTATTAGTAGTGTAATTATATTTTTTGTTTTTACTATTCCATAATTTATTGCTAATGTATTTAGGCCTATTTTTTTATCTCCTTCTATATCTTCTAAATCTTTAATAATTTCTCTTATTAATGTAGTAAGAAAAGCAAATGCAGCATACGAAAAAATGATATATGCAATGATCTTAGATCCATCTTGAGTTTGAATTCCAATAGGAATTAGATCAAATATTATTATATTAATTATGCTAAGAGATGTTAAAAATGCTATTTGGAAATTACCAATTAAGAATGATCCTTTGTAATGGCTTGAATATTTCCAAAGGCTAAAAATAAAGAATATGAAAATAATACCATACCATGTTTTTCCTATCTGATTAGATGCATAGAAACCACTAAATACTCCTATCATATTAAGCCCGTAATATAATAGTTTAGCATTTTCTTTTTTTATTTTTTGTTCCACAATTCTTGAATCAGGTCTATTGATTTTATCTATTTCTATATCATAAATATCATTAATAATATATCCGCCAGCGATAATAGATATTAAAGCAATTAGATAGATGCTAAAGTTAATATTTGATAAAGCAGAATTACTTAGATAGGCATTTACAAGATAAAGTTTAATAAATATCTGTATTACTGCAGTGATTAGCAAGTTATTAAATCGTATTAACTTAAGTAAGGAGAATAATTTATGCATTTTCTTTCATTATTGATGCACTAATTAATTTGTAAATTTCTTTTGTTTTACAGTCTTTAATGTTATTAATATGTTTCTGAATAATTTTTTTATCTTTTCTTTTTGCTGGTCCGGTTTGTATGTCACGAGGCTGATGTTGATCTAATTTTTTTATGCTTTGTTTTATAATAGGTAACAATAATTTAAAATCAAGATTTGACTTATTTAAGATATTATTCGCAATTCCGAACATATGGTTTGTGAAATTACAGGCAAAGACTGCAGCAATATGTAATTGTTTTCTTTGTTCAGAATCCATAACTATTACATCATTAGATAATTTTGTTGCGATATCTACTAGTTTTTTATTAAAAATTGGATTGCTGGCCTCGATACATATAGGAGTATTAGATAGATCCAAACTTATCTCTTTTTTAAATGTTTGTAATGGGTATAAGACACCATAATTTTGAAATCTATTTTTAAAAATTTCTAATTCAGCACTTCCTGAGGTATGAACAATATTAATATTATTAAGTTGATGAATGATATTTTCTAATATATCATCTTTCACACATACAATATAGAGATCTGCAGTTTTTAGACTATCTATTTTGTTTGTTGCAGTGCTATTTAACTTTTTTGCAAGTATTTCGGCATTTTTTAATTGATTACTAAATACTTGTTTTATTTTATACCCCTGTCTTAGAAGGGATATTCCTAAATGTGTAGCAACATTTCCTGATCCGACTAGTATAATATTTTTCATCTAAGATAATGAGTGACAAACTTAATAATAATTCGTAATTTTGGCATATAATTTAGATATGATAAATAAGATAATAAAGTTTCTTACTTCCATGCCGCTAATGACATTGCTTATTTTGGTATTTGCATTTGCTATTGGGTATGCGACTTTTATTGAAAATGATTTTGGTCGTTCAAGTGCTGAAGCACTTATTTTTACTGCTTGGTGGTTTGAGGTTATTTTGGCATTGCTTGTTTTCAATCTAATAAATAATTTGATACGTTTCAGGTTATTTAGAATGGAGAAAATTGCTGCTTTGACTTTTCATTTATCTTTTATTCTTATACTTGTTGGATCAGCTATTACACGTTATATTTCATATGAGGGAATGATGCATATTAGAGAAGGTGATTCAACCAATTTATTTATCTCAGATGATACATTTCTTCAAATACATATTGATGACAGGTTACATCAGTATAAATATGATAAGAAGTTGTTCCTTTCTGGAATTTCAAATAATAATTTTAATATAGATGTAAATTTTAAAGATCACGATATTAGCATAGAATCTGTTGCTTTTCTTCCAAATGTAAAAGATTCTTTATTTGTTAATGTTGATAATGGTAAAACTATTTTAAACTTAGTAGTTCCTGGAGAAAATGGTATGGAGGATGTATTTTTATTTGATGGACAACAACAATTAGTCAAAGGAGAATTTTTTACATTAAATAATTCAAGAAATGGTGCTTTTAATTTTTCTACTGAAGATGACCTTATAAGATGCTCCTCACCTTACTCTGTTTCAATCATGAGTATGTTAGATCGTAGTGTTTCAAATTTTGATACTTTGGATACTTTTCTTTTGAACAAAAAAAAATTACACACTGCTAACGGTTTAAATTTTGTTTTTAAAAATATTTTTTATGACGCGGATTTAATTCCAGTGAGTTCTTCAAATGTTATGGTTGATGGTAGTGAGGACGCATTGATTTTGAATGTTAAAGTACAAGATAATTTGAAACAGATTATATTGTATGGAGGTAAAGGATATTCTGGTGTAGAAGAGGTTTTTGCTATTGACAATTTAAATTTTAAATTAAGTTATGGATCTAAATATTACACTACTCCATTTAGGGTCAAGTTAAGAGAATTTCAATTAGAAAGGTATCCCGGATCAATGAGTCCTAGTTCTTATGCGGCAGAGGTGTCTATTTTAGATGGTAAGGAAGATTATAATTATAGAATATTTATGAATAATGTGCTCAATTATAAAGGTTTTCGTTTTTTTCAGTCATCTTATGATAAGGATGAACTAGGAACTATACTTTCTGTAAATCATGATTGGTGGGGAACGCTTATTACTTATATTGGCTATTTCTTTTTAGGTCTTGGTTTTATATTAGTTTTTTTTACTAATCAAACTAGATATAAATATCTTACAAATAAACTTCGAAAATTAAGTACAATTATCATATTATTATGTAGTCTTTCTTTGCATGGTGCTAGTGATAGTATTTCAATGAGTAATAATTATGAATTTAATAAAGAACATATTGCAAAATTTGATAAACTAGTAGTTCAGGATAATAATGGTAGATTAAAGCCAGTACACACAGCTACATCAGAGTATCTTAGGAAAATTTATGGAAAAGATAGTTTTGAAGGTAAATCAGCTACTGAAGCAATTTTAGGTATGATGTATAGTCCATTTTATTGGAGTAAACAGTCGATAATAAAAGTTTCTCATAAGAAATTAAGATCTTTACTTGCAAGTAATGATATGGAATCAAAATATGTTAGGGTTCCATTTAATGATTTTTTTGATGAAGATGGTAATTATCTTTTAGGAGATAATGTAGAATTGGCATATGAAAAGTTACCCAAAGATAGAGATCAGTTTGATAAAGATTTGATACGAGTGGATGAGAGAGTTAATATTTGTTTTGCAATTTATGGAGGTGGTATTTTCAGACTATTTCCTTTGCCAGATGATCCAAATAATACATGGCTAACATATATTCAGTCAAATCAATTTAAAAATAATGACTCTCTTTTTGTATCAAATATAATACCTATGTATTTTAAGGGTGTAAAAATGGGATTAGAAAACGGTAATTGGGCAACTGCAGATACTATTCTTGGTTATATTAAAAAGTTTCAATTAAGATATGGTACTAATGTATATCCAAATGAAAATAAGATAGATTTAGAGATTATATATAACAAAGGAAGTATTTTCTCAAGGCTATTTTTATACTATGGGTTAACTGGTTTACTTTTACTAATAACCATTATTGTTAATTTATTCATTCCAAATAGATGGCTAAAGTTTTTTCTGCATTTACTCAAATGGTTAATAATATTTGGTTTCATAGTTCATATAGGTGGATTAGTATTGAGATGGTACATTTCAGGTCATGCTCCTTGGAGTAATGGTTATGAATCTATGATTTATATAGCTTGGGCAACTATATTTTCCGGAATTATTTTTTCTAAAAGATCTAAACTTACTTTGGCTGCAACAGCAATTATTGCATCTTTGCTTCTTATGGTGGCACATCTTAATTGGTTAGATCCTACAATAACAAATTTAGTTCCAGTGCTTAATTCTTATTGGTTGATGATTCATGTGTCAATTATTACGGCTTCTTATGGTTTTTTTGCTTTAGGATCAATATTAGGTTTAATTTCCCTTTGGATAATTATATTTCTTAATTCATCTAATAAAGCTAATTTGAAAAGCACATTGGATGAATTAACTATAATTAATGAAAAAAGTTTAGAGATAGGATTGTTTATGCTTACTATAGGGACATTTTTAGGTGGTGTTTGG
>MDSV01107800.1_pt1 | contig 26820 bp, 21 predicted proteins | sample 810851 | NCBI WGS metagenome assembly MDSV01 (sample SAMN05326640, study PRJNA326480) | marine metagenome | isolation source: seawater | place: Atlantic Ocean: North East | collected 2012
AAAGTTTTCATAAAAATTCCAACCTTACTAAAATTTGACATATTGCTCCTGTAAGTTTTATAAAATTAATGTATATTTATATTAATTTAATAATTACTTATTAATCAATGAAATTAAGAAAAGAATTTGATAGTATCGGATCTATTAATGTCCCTAAAGATAAATATTGGGGAGCTTCAACACAAAGATCAAAAAAATATTTTGATATTGGAGAATTTCTAGTAAGACCAGTTTTAATTAAATCTATTGCAATAATAAAAAAAGCTGCTGCAATAGTTCATAGTAAAGAAAAGCAAATTTCACCTAATATTTCTAAGGCAATAGTAAAAGCCTCGAACGAAGTAATTTCTGGAAAATTAGATGAACATTTTCCACTAAAAGTTTGGCAAACTGGTTCTGGTACACAAACAAATATGAATGTTAATGAAGTAATAGCTAACAGAGCAATAGAAATTTTAGGAGGAAAAAAGGGAACTAAAAAACCTGTACACCCAAATGACCATGTAAATAAATCTCAATCAACTAATGATGTATTTCCTACTGCAATGCATATAGCTATTGCAATTGAGACAAAAAATAAATTAATACCATCTTTAGAATTATTAAATAAAGAGTTAAAAAAAAAAGTTATTCAATTCAAAAATATAATTAAAGTTGGTAGAACTCACTTACAAGATGCTACTCCTTTGTCTTTAGGACAAGAATTTTCTGGTTATCAATGTCAATTGGAAGATTGTATTTTAAGAATTAGAAATGCTTTAAATGAAATTTATTTCTTGGCCCAAGGTGGAACTGCTGTTGGAACAGGAATTAATACTAGGAAAGGTTTTGATAAAAAGATTATTAAAGAAATTAAAAGAATTACTAAACTTCCTTTTAAACCAACTAAAAATAAATTTGCTGCTTTAGCAGCACATGACGAAATAGTAAATTTTTCTGGGACACTTAATACAGCGGCGGTGTGTCTAATGAAAATTGCCAATGATATTAGATTTTTAGGATCTGGCCCTAGAGCTGGATATGGAGAAATTGTTTTACCTGCAAATGAGCCTGGATCATCAATTATGCCAGGCAAAGTAAATCCAACTCAATCTGAGGCAGTAACAATGGTCTGTGTAAAAGTAATTGGAAACCACAATGGTATTACAATGGCAGGATCTCACGGACATTTTGAGTTAAATGTCTTTAAACCCTTAATTGCTCACAATATTTTACAATCAATAGATTTATTGTCTGACAGTACAAAAAACTTTTCTCTTTTCTGTATTAAAGGATTGAAAGCAGATAAGATAAAAATTAAAGAATATTTAGATAATTCGCTAATGTTAGTAACTTCTTTAGCACCCCATATCGGGTATGATAACGCAGCAAAAATTGCAAAAAATGCGTTAAGAAATAAAACTACTTTAAAATTTGAGGCATTGAAATCAGGACTAATCAACGAAAAAAATTATAATAAAATTGTCAATCCAAAAAAAATGATTAAACCTTTATAATTCTTCAATAATTGAATTAAAAAAATTTCTTAAATCGATTCTGTTTCTTAATAATCTATTTTCCTGATTAAATTGCTGAATAATGCTTAACATATTTTCATTGAATTTATTATCTATACTTAATTGCTCAAAGTTTAATTGGTCTTTTAAAAAATCATATTTGACTACTAAGTTAATTGAGCTTATTTTTTTTCTATATTCTTTTGTGGTTTGAAAAAAACTATACAATTTCGAATAATCTTTTATCAAAATTTCAAATTCTCCAATAAAATACTGTTTTTTTTTTTGAATTTTTAAACTCACTATCAATTAAATTGATATACAAAATATCCTCAAATAATAGATTACTCTGATTAAAATTAAGTATTTCATTCTCATAATTAATATTTAGATTCAAATTTTTTAATTTTCTGTGGTCTAAAACATTCTTTGATTTAACCTCGATATTAAAATTTAAATTTTCACTTTTAAAAATATTTGATTTTAAGATTTCAAGAAAAAAAGATTTGTTTCCTATAAAGTTTTTTAACCCAATATCTTTAAGGTTAACTTTTAAATTTGAGGAGAACGGAGAAAAATTTACTACGCCACTATATAAAAATTCATCATCTATTTTTTCTTCAGAAAAAAACTTCAAAACATCTTTATTAAAAGTATATGATGTGTCATATTTTGTTCTTGAGTCTAAATAGCTAAGAATGCCTTTTTTAGTTTTATTCGAAAAATCAATATTATTAATAAATCTTTTATTAAGTTTGTTGAATTCTATATCTACAATAGAGTTACTCTCTAAAAAATTATTTCTTAAATTAAATTTAAACGAATTATTAAATATTTCTCCATTTACATCTAATTTATTTATTAATTCCAAATCATCATAAATTGACTTGCTTTTGTCTATAGAAATAATTGAATAAATTTCATCTGATTTATCTTTTAAAAAGATATTACTATTTGAAATTAAAATTTTTTTTTCATTAATCCTTTTATTAAAAAAAGATATCAAATTTTTTAAGTCTTCATGATAAAAATTAAATTTTGCATTATTAACAATAACATTTTGGATATTCATTTTATTTTTATCTAAAAATTTACTAAATGTGAGATATACCTTAACTGTTTCAATATTTGCTAAAATTTTATCTTCAGAAATGAACTTTACATCTTTAAATCTGAAATGAGGTATTGGAAAAATTGCGTAATTTAATTTATCACTAAATTTTATTTCAAATTCAAATTCTTTTTCAAATTGATTCTTAACTATTTCTTTTACCCAGCTATCTTTGTAAAAAGCAGGGGTGGATAAATGAACAAATACTGAAAAAAAAATGATTAATAATGTAATTATGACCCGTTTATCAATAAAAAATAATTTAGTAAATCTCTTTAAATTGTTAAATTCTAAGTTATTAAAAATATTAATTAATAAAGAATTAACTTTAAATAAAAAGTTCAAAAAGCTTTTTTTTGATATAAGTGTAAAATTAAACATTTTTAAATAAGGTTATATAAAATAATTAGGAATGATAAACTCTGATTTTTTAAAATTTCTTAACGATGCACAAAAAAGGGCTGTAACTCATCTAGATGGCCCCCTTTTAATAGTTGCAGGGGCTGGTTCAGGTAAAACTAAAGTCCTTACTTCAAGAATTGCAAACTTAATAAAAGAAAAAAAGGCTTTTCCAAACCAAATACTAGCCGTTACTTTTACTAATAAAGCTGCGAAAGAAATGCAAAATAGAGTAAGCGCAATTCTCAAGACAGAAGCAACTGGTTTGTCATGGCTTGGAACATTTCACTCAATTTGTGCTAAATTATTAAGGAGACATGCTCCAGCAGTGAATTTAAAGTCTAATTTTACAATAGTAGATACAGACGACCAATCAAGATTAATTAAAAATATTTGTAAGTCTGAAAATATTGATACTAAGCAGTTATCTCCAAAATATATCCTTTCAATAATTGATAAATGGAAAAATAGAGGACTTTACCCAAATGAAGTAATTATAAAAGGTAAAGAAACTTATGAAAAGAATATATTGTCTTTATATAAAATTTATCAACAAAAGCTAATTGATCTAAATTCATGTGATTTTGGAGATTTAATTTTACATACTGTTAAAATTTTTGAACAAAATAATGATATCAAGGAAATTTACTCAAAAAATTTCAAATATATATTAGTAGATGAATACCAAGATACAAATTTTATACAAAGTAGATGGTTAAATCTTTTAGCAGAAAAAAATAGAAACATTTGCTGTGTAGGGGATGATGACCAATCTATCTACAGCTGGCGAGGAGCAGAAATTAAAAATTTTTTAGAATTTGATAAAATTTATAAAGAAACTAAAGTAATAAGGTTAGAGGAAAACTATAGATCTACTCAGAATATTTTATCTGTGGCATCATCTTTGATATCTCATAATCTAAATAGAGTTGGCAAAACATTAAAATCAACAAAAGATAAAGGTGAGCTAGTTAAATTAAATTGTTTTAAAAGTGGAAAAGATGAAGCAATAGGTATATCTGACGAATTAGAGCAAAATTTAAAGAACAAGATCTCTTTTAATAATACTGCTATTTTGGTTCGAGCAATATTTCAAACTAGGGAATTTGAGGAAAGATTTCTTAAAGTCGGAATACCATACAGAATAATTGGAGGAACTAAGTTTTACGAGAGAGCAGAAATTAAGGATTGCATTGCATATTTAAGAATAATTTATCAAGAAAAAGATGATTTATCATTTGAAAGAATTGTCAATAACCCCAAAAGGTCAATTGGTGAAAGTACAATAAAACAAATTTATGAAAATGCAAAAAAAAATTCATTTAGTTTAGAAAAGTCTTCAAAAAAACTTATTGAAATGAATTTAATCAAACCAAAAACAAAAGTAGGACTTAGTTCATTTTTAAGTTTAGTTGAAAAATGGAGATATGAATTAAATATTAAAAAAGTAAATCATGTGAAATTATTACAAATAATATTAGATGAATCTGGCTATTCAGCAATGTTAAAAAACAAAAAAGATTTAGAAAATGAGAATAGAATTGAAAATATAAAAGAACTTCTAAGTGCAATGAAAGAATTTGATAATTTAGAAAGTTTTTTAGAACACGTTTCATTAGCCACTTCTATTGATCAAGAATGGGAAGGAGAAAAAGTTAATATGATGACGATGCATGCTTCAAAAGGTTTAGAATTCGAAGTAGTTTTTCTACCAGGTTGGGAAGAAGGATTATTTCCTCACCAAAAATCTATAGAAGAAAAAGGTCAAAATGGCTTGGAGGAAGAAAGAAGACTTGCGTATGTAGGAATTACTAGAGCTAAAAAACAGGCTATTATATCTTTTTCAATGAACAGATTCTATCAAGGTGATTGGATTGATAGTATGGCCTCAAGGTTTATAGATGAAATGCCTGAAAAATATTTAGAAAAAAATTCATCTTTTGATGAGGGAAAAGAAGAAATTGAGGATTTTGAATTCAATCAAGATTTGGAAGATAACGATAACTTAAGAAGTCCTGGCTGGATAAGATACCAAAAAAGAATTAAATGATTAAAAAAAGAATAAGTAAATTAAGAAATAAATTTGATGAGTTTGGTATAGATGGCTACATCATACCTAAGAATGATGAATTTTTTTCCGAATATTCACAAAAAGATAGGCTTAAAACTATATCTAATTTTTCTGGGTCGGCTGGTTTAGCAATTATTCTCAAAAAAAAAAATTATTTATTTGTTGATGGTAGGTATACTATTCAGGCAGAGATAGAGTCTGGTAAAGAGTTCAAAATAACTAGCTTAGATAAGATTATAAATTGTAGATTATTCAAAAATCTCACTCTTGGTTTAGATCCAAAGCTTTTTACTTCAAAACAAGTTAAAAAATTTTTCTCAAGATATAATAAAACAAAAGAAATAGAATTAAATTTGATAGACTGTATTCATAATAAATATCAACTTCGATCAGAACCTTTTTTCTCTCTCGATAAAAAAATTGTTGGAGAGGGTCACTTAAATAGAATTAAAAACACAGTAGATTTTATTAAGAAAAATAAATCAAATTATCTATTCATTAGCGCACCTGAAAATGTTGCTTGGTTATTGAATATTAGAGGATTTGATAATCCAAATAGTCCAATACCAAATTGCAGGTTATTAGTTAGTGATGATAGAGAGATTTTTTTAATTTCTGAAAAATGGAAAGCAAAAAAATTGATAAAAGAAAAAAAATTAAAGGAATCAAATTTAGTTTCACCTGAGAATTTTAATTTGTTTACAAAAAAATTAAAAAAAAAAAAAATTATTATTGACGAAAAAAGTTGTTCTCTGTTTTATGAAGACATTTTAAAGAAAAAATTTTCCATATTAGAGATAGAAGATCCAATTTATCATATGAAATCAATAAAAAATAAAACTGAAATTAGTAATATGATAAATAGTCATATTTCTGATGGTGTAGCTCTCACAAAATTTTTATATTGGATTAAAAATGTTAATAAAAAAAGTATTTCAGAATATCAAGCTCAAAAAAAGTTAGAAACTTTTAGAAAAAAAAATAAAAATTATTTATATCCTAGTTTTAATACTATTGCAGGAACTGGTAAGAATGGTGCTATAATTCATTATAGGGCAAATAAAAAAAATTCTAAAATTATAAAAAAAAATGATATTTTTTTATGTGACTCTGGTGGACAATATAAGTATGGAACCACTGATGTAACCAGAACAATGTGTTTTTCTAAACCAAAAAGTTATGTAAAAGAAATTTTTACAAAAGTTTTAAAAGGTCATATTGCTGTGGCTACAGCAAATATTAAAAAAAAATTTAATGGGAAGTTAGTTGATACCTTGGCTAGAAAATACCTAAAAAAATCTGGATTAGATTATAAACATGGCACAGGTCATGGTGTGGGGTTTTTTTTAAATGTTCATGAAGGTCCCCAATCAATATCAAAATATAATAAAATTAAATTCCAAGAAGGCATGGTTTTGAGTAATGAACCAGGATTTTATAAAAAAGGATCATTTGGAATTAGAATCGAAAACCTTGTTTATGTTAAAAAATTTAATAAAAAATTATTTTTTAAGAATCTTACATTAGCACCTATAGAAAAGGATTTGATTAATTTCGATGAACTAAACAAAATTGAAAAAGATTATTTGTTCAAATATCACTTTGAAGTTTATTCAGCATTATCAAATTATTTGAACAAAAATGAGAAAAAATGGCTAGCTTCTTTTATTTAACATTTTAAGCCAATCAATTTGATTGATAATTTTGACATTGAGTTCTCTTGCATCATTAATTTTTCTTTTAGTGGCTTTTTCACCAACTATAAGATAATTCAATTTTTTTGAAACAGTGCTAACTATTGATCCTGAATTTTGTTCTATTAAGGATTTTGCCTCCGCTCTACTTATGCCATCAAGCTTACCGGTTAACATAAATGTTTTGTCTTTAAGAGATCCATCTTTTTTAATTGCAATGTTGTCATTAATTGATAATACTTTTTCAAGTTCTTTAACAACCCTAAAATTTGCAGGGTTATGAAAAAAATTTTTTATAGATTTAATTTGAGTCTCTCCAATACCGTCAATATTAAGCAAGTCATCAAAATTTTTGTTTTTTGATAATAAAATAAAATTTTTTATTGATTTTAGATTTTTTGAAATGAGTTTAGCATTTTCTAAACCGATATGTCTTATGCCTAAAGCATAAATAAACTTTTCAAGCGAAATTGTTTTTTTTGAATCTATTGAATATTCAAGGTTTGTTACAGATTGCTTCCCCCAACCATCTAAATTCTCAATTTTGGAATAATCTAGTTTAAATATATCTTGTGGTAATCTAATCAATTTAAGACTCCAAAATTTCTCAACAATCTTTTTTCCAAATCCTTCTATGTTTAAAGCTTCTTTAGATACAAAATGCTTAATTCTCTCTTTTGCCATTTTATCACAATCAAAACCTCTGTCTGGACATCTCCTAACAGCGTCATATTTTTTAGTAACTGTATTAAACTCTTTAATAGTTTCAAAACCACATGGACACTTTTTAGGAAAATTAAATTTTTTTGAACCCTCTTTTCTTTTATTCAAATCAACAGAAACTACATGAGGAATAACATCTCCAGCCCTTTCAACTACAACTGTATCGCCTATTCTAATATCTTTACGTATTATTTCCTCTTCGTTGTGTAATGTAGCATTCGAAACCACAACTCCACCAACATTAATAGGTTTTATTTTAGCTACAGGTGTTAATGCACCAGTTCTTCCAATTTGAATTTCTATTTTTTCTATTTTAGAAATAGCACTATTTGCAGAAAACTTATGAGCTATAGCCCATCTTGGAGCGTTCGCTACATTTCCTAATCGTTTTTGCAACTCAAAGTCATTAACCTTATATACTATGCCATCAATATCAAAATCTAAGTTACCTCTTTTTTGTTCTATAAATTTATAATTTTCTAACAAATTTTTAATCCCCGTAATTGTTTTATTGAGTGGATTAGTTTTAAAACCCCATTTGTCTAAATTTTTAAGATATTCATTTTGAAAATTAATTTTCATATTTTTTTCAAAACCAAAAGTATAAGCAATAAATTTTAAAGGTATTTTCTTTGTTTCTTCAGAATTTTTTTGGCGCAAAGAACCAGAAGCAGCATTTCTCGGATTAGCAAATTTATTAGATAATTTCTCAAAATCAGAATTTTTTATAAAAACCTCACCTCGTATGTCAATTTCTTTTGGAAAGTCTTTTGCTAAAATTTTATTAGGAATATCTTTGATAGTTTTTAAATTTTCAGTTATATCTTCTCCTTCTTTACCATCGCCTCTAGATAGTCCAGTGATGAACTTGCCATCTCTATAAATAAGTGATGCTGATATTCCATCTATTTTAGGTTCAGCACTATATTCAATCTTAAAATCATTTTTTTTATCAAGGTAATTTATTATTCTTTTCTCAAAATTTATTAAATCTTCTTTATCGAATGCATTTGATAATGAAAGCATTGGAACTTTGTGCTTAATTTTTTTAAAATTTTTAGATGGTTTAAAACCAACGGTCAAACTTGGTGAATTTATATCTTTTAAAAAACTATATTTTTTTTCAAAAATAATAATTTCTTGTTTTAATTCATCATACTCAGAATCAGATATAATGGGCGCACTTTTATCATAATAAGCGAAATTATATTTTTGCAGTTCTGAAATTTTTTTTAGATATTCTTTTTTTAATAATTTTTCATTCATTTAATTAAAAAGACTTTTAAATCTTTTTTTAAATTTATTAAATATTGATTTTTTATCTTTTTCTTTAATAGAAAATATTTCTTTTTCACTTAAATCATAATCTTTATTAAAAATTTTATAAGATGCCTTGTACCAATTACTAGAACCATAATTATAACCTAATAAAGTTGCGTATTTTTTGGCTTCACCTTCTAACCCAATAATATAATGGATTTCAGCCAATCTATATATTGCTTCCTCCACATAAACACTTGTCTCGTAATTTTCTAAAACATTTTTAAATCTGTTGATAGCTGCTATCCATTTTTGAGATTTTTCATAATGCCTACCGATATACATTTCTTTACCTGCTAAACGGTCAGTGATAAGTCCAAGTTTGAATGTAGCATCCCTAGCAAATTCTGTATTAGGATAATCTTTGATTAATATTTCAAATTGACTTTTTGCTTTAAGAAGAGGTTCTAAATCTCTAGCTTCATCAATTATATTTTCATAGTAACACATTCCTAGAAGATAATGTGCATAATCAATATCTTTATGTTTGGGGTATACTTTCAAATATCTATCCAAATGATACATGGCATCTGAGTAATAGTCGTCAGAATAATATACATAAGCAGTCATTAAAGCTGCTATAGGTGCCCACTCAGACTGAGGAAAAATTAATTCTGCTTCATTAAATTTTTTTGCAGCGAACAAAATATCTCTATCTAAAAATGCTTCGTATCCCTCAGCATAAAGTTCTGTCATTTGAGATTTTAAGTCTTTATTTTCTAAAATTGTTATTTTTTCTTTTTTTGAACAGGAAATCTGAGATACAATAATTAATCCTATAAATAACCATTTTAAAAATAAATTCATTGGATATTAATAACAGATAATTATTTAAACAAAAACTTTTAAGCGATAGATTTTAAGTTCTGTCTATAAACTAATGAATGAGGAACATTTTTTTCATTAATTTCAACAATAGAGTAATTTTCTTTATTCTGGAAAACTTTTCTAAGAAGGTCATTTGTTAGTTTATGGCCGCCCTGAGAACATTTAATTTTGCCAATTATTTTATATCCTGACAAAAACAAATCTCCCATACAATCTAGAATTTTATGATTTACAAACTCCTTCTTATTTCTTAATCCCTCATTGTTCAAAAGTTTATCATCTTTTACTACTAAGGCATTTTCCAAAGATCCTCCTTTAGCTAAACCCAATGATCTTAATTTCTCTATATCTTCATATAAACAGAAAGTTCTTGAATTGAATGTATCCTCTAAGTCATCCTCATAAACTTTTAAAGTGTTTCTTTGATTTCCAATTAACTGGTTCTCATATTTAATCTCGAAATCTATTTCCAAATTTATTTTACTTGGATTGATAGAAATAAATTTTGAACCCTCTTTGAATTCTATTGATTTATTTATTCTTATTACTTTTATTGGAGTATCACTAACTTTTATACCTGCTTTTAATATTTCCTCTACAAATTTTTTTGCAGAACCATCTAAAATCGGCATTTCTTCATTATCAATTTCTACAACTGCATTATCAATACCAAGGCCATAAAATGCACCCATTAAATGTTCAATGGTTGAGATTTTAACATCAAATTCATTTGAAATAGTAGTACACAACATTGCACTGCAAACATTATTTACACTAGGATAGATTATATTATTTTTATCTAAATCTTTCCTTATAAACACAATGCCATTATTTGGTGCTGCAGGTTTAATAGTAAGGTTAGAAAATTTCCCTGTATGTAGTCCAACACCTTTTAGTTGAATTATTTTGTTAATTGTTTTTTGTTTATGAAATGACATACGTAAAATGTACACGTCTGTTGGAAAAGTCTGAACTCAAGAAATATTACAAATAACTACCTAGATTAATTAATTGAAAAATCTAAAAAATCTTTCAAAAAAACCAGTATTTTCTATTGTTTTTTTAATTAAATGAACCTCATTTTCATCATTTTCATATTTTAATCTAGCCGCAATCTGGCATTCATTTTCACCAATATTTTTATAGTGCTTATTCAAATATTCAGCTGATAAGATTTTATCAACGCTAATTTGATATTTTTTAATTTTCTTTGAATAATCATCGATAACCCTGTTTGATAAGCAAATAAAATCTATCTGTAAACATAGTTCATTACATTCAAAATCATCATTTAAAGTAAAATATTGTTTTTTATCAAGAAGAAAATAATTTATCCTCATGTGTGTTATTTTTTTGTCAATATTATTTTCTTTAATTTGTTGCTTTAAATCAAATAACATAAGATTAAGATCTCTTTTATTTATTTTATCTCCTTTTCCATTTTTTTTAATAGATGCTGGAATTAAAATAAAATTTAGGTCAAAAATAATTAAATCAATTTCATTAATAAAATTACCAATTTTTTTCTCAGCTTTTATAATATTTTCACCAAAAAATTTGTCTATTATACTATCGAAGTCTTCTTTCTCTTTAGATCTATTAATTAAGATTTCTTCCTCAAAAATTTTTTTGTCTATTCCTTGAAATACACTTAAAGATAATTTGTCTAAACCTATATAAAAAAAAGTTTTTATAGATGTTTTAAAGTTCATTAATAATTATTTGATTTTTTATTCTCATATCAAAAACTTTAGAATTACTAAATTGAGATAATTTCCTTATATCAAAATAATTATTCAATGCCTCGAGAGGGTTAATGATTGGTAATTTTATAAGGTCTCCATTTTTTAATTCTAAGTCCCATCTTTTTGATGGAAAAAAATATAATTTTCTAATATCTTTAATCCTCATTGTAGATTTTAGAATATCATTCTTTATTAGAAAAAAATCTTTGACTGAAGGACTGCCAAGAATAATAGGTAAATTTGGAAGAATTAATTCAGATTGTATTAATTTTTTATTTGATCCAATTAGAAAGTTTTTTTCATTAATTTTAATATTTGCTAAAAAGGATGTTTTTTTAACAACTATACTTAAAACAGATGGATAATTTTTGTTTATTAAATAAGATTCTACTAAATTATTTGAATTCAAAATTTCAGTTAATTTTTTTTTAGGTAAAAAAAAAATATTTTGATCTTTAATTTGCTCTAATTGTACTAGCAAACTTAATTTTTCTTTTTCATTCAAACCATCTAATTTAAGATTTTTAAGTTTAAATATTTGATTAACAGTAAAATGTTTATTATTAATTGATCCCAATAAAAAAAGTAAAAATAGATAAATTAAAATCTTTTTATCTTTTGATAGAAGCATCTTTTAACATCCACTCTATTAAATTAAAAAAACTAAGACCTTTATATGCTGCTATTTCTGGTACTAAAGAAAGTTTTGTCATTCCAGGTTGAGTATTAATTTCTAAAAGATAAAATTTATTTTTATAAAATTTAAAATCTGACCTAGTTACACCTTTGCAGCCAATTAATTTATGAGCCTTTAATGAAGTATTTAAAACTACATTTAAGTTTTTTTTACTTAAATCTACAGGGATGATATGTTTTGTTTTAGCACTTTTTTTATATTTAGCCTCATAATCATAAAATTTTCTTTTAGGTTTCAATTCTATAGCACCTAATTTTTTTTTACCCATTATTGCAACTTGTATTTCTCTACCAGGAATAAATTCTTCAATAATTATTTTTTTATATCCCTTTAACAACTTAACTTTATTCATAATATTTGATTTATTACATATAAACACATTAACGCTTGAGCCTTCGTTTAATGGTTTAACAACAACTGGAAATTTAAGTTTTTGATCAATTAGTTTTATCAAATTAGATTTTGATTTATTAAATTTATATAAAAAATATTTTGGAGTGAGAATATTATTTTTTATAAAAATTTTTTTAGACAATTCCTTATCCATTGCTACAGAAGAAGGTATTACGCCTGAGTGAGTATAGGGTATATTAGTTGTTTCAAAAATCGTTTGAATATAACCATCTTCACCAAATTGACCATGAAGAGCATTAAAAATAACATCTGGTTTAAATGATTTGATTATAGAATATATTTGAAAATCTGGCTCAGCAATTTTTATGATGTAATTATTCTTCGCAAGTTCTTTTGCTACTTGTTTACCAGTATCGAGACTTATAACTCTCTCTTTAGATATACCTCCAGAAATTATTAATATTTTTTTTTTCAAATTATTCCAAAATTTTAATTTCTTTTTCTAAACTAATTCCAGTCTTTTCCAAAACTTTTTTAGCTACAAAATCTATCAATTTTTTCATATCTTCAAATTTAGCATTACCATTATTTACAAAAAAATTATGATGTTTATCCGAAATATAAGCATCCCCAAAACTTTTATCTAAAGGGACAGACTCTTTTATAAGCTCCCAGACTTTTTTATCAGTCTGAGATATTGGATTTTTAAAAGTGCTACCACTTGTTTTAATTTTTGTTGGTTGATTTTTTTCTTTTATAGTTTTTAGTTCGTTCACTTTATTATTTATTTCTGACTGGTTACTTTTAATGCCCTTAAATGATGCGCTTAAAAAGATTAAGTCATCAGATAAGTCATTTTTTCGGTACTCAAAATTGATATTTTTCGAAGGAATAGTTTTTACATTTCCTGCTTTATCGATGACTTGAACAGATAATAAAATGTCCTTAAATTCTTTTCCAAAACATCCAGCATTCATTTTAATCCCACCTCCGATAGTTCCAGGAATACATGACAAAAACTCAAAACCACTCAAATTATTATTCATTGCAAAGTCTGACAAAGATTTATCTTTCACAGCACTTCCTGCAATTATTATATCCTCACCAAACAAAGAAATATTATTAAAATTTTTACTTAATTTTATAATTACCCCATCAAACAATTTATCATTCATTAAAATATTTGATCCTGCTCCAAGAATGAATATTTTTTCTTTATTGTTTAATTTTTTTAAAAAGATTATTAGTTCTTTTAAATTATCTGCTTTAAAAAAAACTTTAGATTTTCCCCCTATATTAAACCAATTTTTTTTTTTAAGATCATATTCAAATCTTACATTGTCACCAAATTCACTTAATAATTTTTTTAATTGTTCAATTTTCATTACATTAATTTTGGAAGGTTTTTCATCCAATTAGAAATTGAACCTGCGCCCATTCCAATTACAATTTTTTTTCCATACATATTTTTTTTGAGAAATTTTGCTAGCTGAAAATTATCCTTAACTAAAAATAATTTTACCTTAGAATTCTTTATAATTTCCTTTGCAAAATTCAGATAATTAAATCCTAATTTAATTTTTTCTCCTGCTGTATAAATTGGACAAAGGACAACTATATCAGCATTTTTAAATGAAAAAGAAAACTCTTTCCTTAAATCCTTTAACCTAGAAATTCGATGAGGCTGAAATATACAAACTTTTTCATATCCCTTATAAACTTTACTTACACCTTCTAACACAACTTTTATTTCTGTAGGATGATGTGCATAATCATCATAAAAATCTATATTTTTAAAAGTAAAAATTTTATTAAATCTTCTTTGAACTCCTTTAAAATTAGATAATCCACTTTTAATATTTGATGTTGAAATTCCAATTGTTAAAGCAACAGCTGCGGCTGCAACAGAATTTCTTACATTATGGATACCAAGTAATGGAATTATTATATTCTTTATTAACATTTTTTTTTTGTTTGGAACGTTCACCTTTAAATCAAATTTAGTAAATGCTTTATCTTGTTTGATGTTTTTGATTAAAAAATTGGATTTAGAACTTATTCCATAAGTGTAAAAATTTTGATTTTTTAATTCTTTTATAATTTCTTTATTAATTTTATCATCTATACAAATAAATGATTTTCCAAATGAAGGGACATTCTCAATAAATTTTTTAAAATAATTCTTTAAATCATCTAAAGATTTATAAAAATCCATATGTTCTCTGTCTATATTTGTTATTATTGAATATGTAGGTGGAATATGTATAAAACTTCCATCTGATTCATCTGCCTCTAAAATTGACCAGTCACTCTTACCTAACTTAGCTGTATTTTTAATAGAATTAATAACTCCACCATTTATAACTGTTGGATCTAATTTAGTTTTTTGAAAAATTGAAGTCACTAAAGACGTAGTTGTAGTCTTACCGTGAGAACCCACTACAACTATATTCTTCATTAAAGAAACAATATGGGCCAACATTTTGCCTCGAGTGATAATTGGTAAATTTTTTCTTTTAGCCTCAATTATTTCAGGATTATTTTTTTTTACTGCAGAGGAAACTACAACTATTGTGGTATTTTTAAGATTTTGTTTTTTTTGTCCAATAAAAACTTTTATTTTTTCTTTTTTTAACCTTTCTATATTTTTGTTAAAAAATAGATCACTACCTTGAACTTTAAATCCTTTACCTTTCATAATCAAAGATAACCCACTCATTCCTATGCCTCCGATTCCTACGAAATGGATAAGTTCTGTTTTAGCTAATTTAATTTTCATCAATATTTTTTAATATTTTGTGATTAACATTAATCCAAGAATTTTGATAATTTAATTTTTTTAAATTTTCCTTTTTTTCTAAATAATCTCCTTTGTTATTAATAATATCTTTTAAAAGATTTTCGATTTTTTCCTCAAAGTAGTTTTGTTCAATCATCCAGCAACAACCATTATTTTTATAAAAATATGCATTTGCTAATTGATGATCATCTCTAGAATTTGGCAAAGGAACTGCGATAAAAGGAATGTTCATAACTGATAATTCTGCAAGAGTAGATGCGCCTGCTCTAGTAATACATAAATCAGCTTGCTGGACGATATGTGATAAATTTTTATCAAAACTAAAAATTTTATTTTCTATATTATTTTTTAAATAAAAATCACTTAAAAAAGAAATATTATCTTCATTAGTTTGTTGTATTATTTTAATTGATTTAATCTTAGAAATACTAACTACTGATTCTTTTAAATTCTTATCAAAAATATTAGCTCCTTGACTGCCTCCAACTATTAAAATGGTAAATTTTTCATTAATTCTACTAATTTGTTTTAATTCATAAATATTTTTTTTTACTAAAGGGTCAATTATCACTATCTTTTCTTTAAATTTATTTGGGAAATTTTTTAATTCCTTAGAATAACAAAAAATTTTTTTACAAAAGTTTAAAAAATATTTGTTAGCTCGTCCTATCACTTGATTAGGTTCAATCAAATAAATTTCTAATTTCAAAATTTTCGCAGCTATAATTACAGGTAAAGACATATATCCACCAGTAGAAAAAATTTTTTCTATTCTTTTATCTTTTAGTAAAAAAAAAGATTTTAAAGTTAGCTGTAAAATAATAATGAAATTAAATGGTAAAAGAAAAATATTGTTCAATTTTGGAGTATCAATAACTTCAAATTTGTAATTTCTTTTATTTAAATATTTTAAACCCCTTCTATCGATAGAAATGATTAAATTTGCTTTTTTAGATAAATGATCGCAGAGAATTGTTGCTGGAATGACATGCCCCCCAGAACCCCCTGTGGTAATTAAAAAATTTTTCATATTAATATATTTTTCTTTTGGTTAAATTCAAAATTATTCCTGATAAAATTGAAATACTTATTATTGATGAGCCTCCATAGCTTATAAACGGCAAAGTCATTCCTGTTGTGGGAAATAATCTTATATTAACCCCAATATGTATCATCGCTTGAACTAAAATAAGACTTGCACACCCCACTAAAATTAATTTTGTCCTTTCTTCATTTTCAAAATAAACTTTTTTAAAAATTGAATAAATAAATATTAAGAACAACAATAAGATTAAAATTATGGCAATCACACCAAACTCCTCTGAGATAACAGAAATAATATAATCTGTATGGGCTTCAGGCACTCTATTTTTAAGAGTTCCTTCCCCTATTCCTTTTCCAAAATATCCCCCACTTGTAATAGAATCAATCGCTTTTTCTGATTGAGCATTATGTGTCCCTGTTTCTGTGTTAAAAAAAGACAAGATCCTGTTTTTAATATATTCGAACTTTGGAATAAACTTAATCGAAAAATAAAGTGTTATTGCCAAAATCAAACTTGAAGTTATTAAAAAGATAATATTAATTCCTGATACAAAAATTAAAACTGACCAACTAAAAAAAACTAACAAAGTTTGTCCTATATCTGGTTGTGCAGCTAATAACAAAGCTATTATTAAAGTTACTATAAAAGAAAAAAAATATTTTAAATAAAGATTATTATATTTTTCATTGCTTAAGATTACGCTAAGTAAGATAATCAAAAAGGGCTTAACTAATTCAATTGGTTGAAATCTAGGTAGAAAACGTAAATCTATCCATCTTTGAGCATTATTTACCTCGACACCTATAATCGGAACTAAAAGTAAAGAAATCAAAGATAATAAAAAAATTAAAGGGGAAATTTTAAATAATTTTTTCTCATTGATTGAAGATAGAACAAAAATTATTAAAATCCCCAATAAAACAAATGATAAGTGTTTAAAAAAAAACTCATAATCGTTAGTTTCCAATTTGTCTGAAACTAATAAAGATGTTGATACTAATGAAAAAAATAACCCTGTTATAAATAGTAAAATGATTAGAAAGAATATGAACTTATCAATATTTTTCCACCAATCATAATATAAACTATATAAAGATTTTTTATATTCCATCTAAATATTTTTTAATTAATTTATCAAAATAATTTCCTCTATCCTCAAAGTTTTTAAAATTATCGAAAGATGCTGCACTAGGACTAAACAATATAGTTTGATGAGTAAATCTATTTTTTTTTATCACTATTAAAACTTTTTTTAGGGCATCCTTTAAACTGTCAAAATTTTCATATTTTATTTTGCCACTGAGTTTTTTGTTGAAAAAATTTTGACTTTTTCCAAAAATATATGCATTGATATTTTTAAAATACTTTTTTGGCAAATTAAGTTTGTCCTTCTTTTTATGAATACCTCCTAACAACCAATGAATATTATAGTTTGCTTTCAAAACACCTATTGATGAAGAAAAACTTGTAGATTTAGAATCGTTTATAATTGTTAAATACTTTTTTTTGAATATTATTTGTTGACGATATTTAAGACCTTTAAAGTTTTGTATTGTTTTTATTAAGGAGGTCGTTGTAATTTTTAGTCTTTTTGTAATTTCTAAAATAAATGATAAATTTTCTTTATTTGCTTCAGTTAAAAAATAATTATTGTTAATCTTTTTTATAAAATTATTACTTTTTTTTGTATCAACTTTAATTAATTTGCTACTAAACTTATTTAATCTAAGTTCTTTTGAAATCAATGAATCATTTTTTTTTACAAATGCTAGATGACCTTTTAATTGACTTTTAAATAATTTAAATTTGGCCTTTACATATTTATTTAAAGTTTTATGCCTCTCAATATGATCTGGTGATAAGTTTAATATAACAGCATATTTAGATTTAAAAATTTTACTATACTCTAGTTGATAAGATGAGGCTTCAATGACAAAAACTGTTTTTTTTTTAACATTTTTTACAGATAAAATAGGATTTCCAATATTTCCAACTAATTTTACATCAAATTTTTGACTCAATAAGACTTTATATAATATTTGGCACGTTGTTGATTTTCCATTTGTACCAGTTATTGTAATACAATCATTTTTAAAAAAAGAATAAAATACATCTAAATCAGAATAAACTTTGTCATAATTTTTTTTTAGGTACTTTGATAGTTTACATTTATTAATATCAATACCAGGACTTAGTATTATTTGATCAAACTTAGAATTTAACACTTTTTTATAGCTTATTAATCTTTTTTTTATATTTGAGCTTTTAATTCCTAACTGAAAGTCGTCAAATAGAAAAACTTTGCTTTTATTTTTCAAAAACTTAAAAGATGATGATCCACTTTTTCCTAAGCCATAAATTAATATTTTTTTTTTTAAAAAAAGATCTAATTCTTCATTCATTATCTTAATTTTAATGTAGCTAAACCAATCATTGCTAAAATAATTGAAATAATCCAAAACCTAATAACCACTGTGGATTCTGGCCAACCTTTCTTCTCAAAATGATGGTGTATTGGCGCCATTTTAAATATTCTTTTGCCAGTTAGTTTAAATGAAATTACTTGAACTACTACAGACAACGCTTCAAGAACAAACAATCCACCGGTTATAGCTAAGACTATTTCATGTTTAGTTATGATCCCTACTGCTCCAAGTGATCCGCCTAATGAAAGAGATCCAGTGTCTCCCATAAATATTTTTGCTGGAGGCGCATTAAACCATAAAAAACCCAAACATGCTCCAATAATTGAGCCACAAAAAATAGATATTTCTCCAGTACCCTCAATATATAATATCTGAAGATATTCAGAGAAAACAATATTGCCAGTTACATAGCTTATAAAGGCAAAACAACCTGCAACTAAAATTACTGGAACTGTAGCTAATCCATCTAAACCATCAGTCAAATTCACTGCATTTGAAGATCCAACAATAACAAAAACTGAAAAGGGTATAAAAAACCATCCTAAATTTATTATTAAATTTTTAAAAAATGGAAAATAAAGACTCTTGAATTCTTCGTATTCAACAAAATACATTAATACAACAAGGCCTAAAACAGCTAAAATAATTTGCATGATTATTTTAAACTTTGACGAAATTCCTATTGAATTACTATTTTTTATCTTTTTATAGTCATCATAAGCTCCAAGAAGTCCAAATGAAGTTACAATATACAGACAAAATAAAATATAAACATTTGTAAGATCAGCCCAAAGCAAGACAGAAACAACTAGACCAGTGAGAATAATTACACCTCCCATCGTTGGAGTACCTATCTTTTTAAAAATATGATCAGATGGACCATCATCTCTTATAGGATTAAAAATTTTTCTGTTCGAAAACAATTTTATAAAAGGTCCCCCAATTAAAAGAGTGATTAATAGTGATGTAAAAAAAGCTAATCCAGTTCTAAAAGTAATGTATTTAAAAACGTTTAAAAAAGAAAATATTTCAACATAATTGAGCAATAGTTCATACAACATACTGACCTCTTTGTTTTAAATTACTAATGAGCTTATTAAGGCCTGTAGAGTTCGATCCCTTAATCATTAAATAATCACCATTATTAAATTTTTTGTTAATCAATTTAATTATTTCAAATTTGTTATTTAATATTTTCGCTTTTTTACTTCGTTTTAACCCTTTAAATGTCTCTTTAATATATTTTCCTGTCACATACACCTTATTAATTTTTGTTTTATTAATAATTTTACTAATTAATTTGTGTTGCTTTAAAGAATGTTTACCTAACTCAAGCATATCACCTAAAAATAAGTATTTTTTTGATTTTTTTGATTCAATTTTTTCAAAATTTTCTATTGCTGTTTTAAGAGAAAGTGGATTTGAATTATAAGACTCATCGACTAGAAAAATTTTTTTATTTTTAAACTTTACTTTTAAGATATTACCTCTTCCATTTGGAGACCCAATATCTAAAAAAATATCTTTTTTCAAATTATTGACATCTATATATAAACTAATTGCGGCTAAAGTTGCCAATATATTGTATGTATTACTATTATTAGTATTTTTAGAATAAAAAGAAACATACTTGCCATCTACATTAATAAATAACTCATATTTACTTTTGATCTTTTTTATTTTTACCAATTTTGTTATTGAGTATTTATTTTTAATACCAAAAGATATAACTCTTAATTTTTTCTTAAGTGCAAAATTTTTGTGGTATTCATAAAAATTATCATCTTTATTTAAAACAATAATTCCATTTTTCTTAATATTGTTCATAATTTCAGCTTTAGCTTTTGCTATATGCTTGATACTTTTGAAGTTTTTTGAATGTGCATAGCTTATATTTGTAATTATTCCCAAGTCAGGTTTGATTATTTTTGTCAAATCATCAATTTCTCCTTTCTTATCCATGCCAACTTCAAATACTCCAAAATTATCATTTTGTTTTAAATTAAATAAACTTAATGGAACTCCATATTTGTTATTAAAAGATTCTGGTGAATAAGTTGTTTTCGATATTTTTCCTAGAGTGAGACCAATCATCTCCTTTAATGTTGTTTTTCCACAACTGCCAGTAATTGAGATTATTTTTGCATTTATGTTTTCTCTAAAAATAGATGAGCATTTACTTAAAAAGTTTAGAGAATTATCAACTTTAATTTGTTTATAAGGTGAACAGTTCTTGTTTACTCGATTTACAACTGCAAAACTTGATTTTTTTTTTATAGCTTCTGGAACAAATTTATTACCATCAAGTCTTTTACCTTTAATAGCAAAAAAAACATCATGTTTCTTGATAATTTTAGAATTAATAGAGATATTTTTAATAAATAATTTGTTAGATATTTTTGATTTAGACTCTTCTTTAATTATATTCAATTTTAAATCCTTAGATAAAGTTTTATTTTTTAATTTTATAGATTTAAGAATTACTTCTTGATCAGAGAAAAATAATTTTTTTCTTCCATAATCTTGTGTTTTTTCATGACCTTTACCAGCTACTAATAATATATCACCAGTATTAAGATTTTTAATAGCTTCATCAATAGCTTTTTTTCTATTTGGTATTTCGTGAATTTTATTTTTATTAATCCCCTTTTTAATTTCTTCTCTTATTTTTGATGGGCTCTCATTTCTTGGATTGTCATCAGTTAAATAAATTTTATTAGAATATTTTTCTGCAATTTTTCCCATTATGGGTCTTTTTTTAAAATCCCTATTTCCACCACAACCAAATAATAAATTTATTTTTTTTGTTGGAAATTGTTCTTTAAGATTTACTAAAGCCAACTCAAGTGCAGCTGGAGTGTGTGCATAATCTAAAATTACTTTGCTATTATTGTTAATTATTCCAATTTTTTCAAGCCTTCCTTCTACAGATCTAACTTTGGAGATAACACTAATAATTTTTTCGAACTCAATACCACTTTTGTTTGCAGCCAATATGGCCATAAATATATTCTTTATTTGTATCTTTCCTACTAAGTTTAGTTGAATTTTATATTTTCTATTATTAAATTTTATTTCTAAAATTTGCTTTTCATTTTCAAATTTATGTGAAATTAATTGAATGCCTCTTTTTTCATTAAAAATTAGACTTAAATTTATGTTTTTTTTAATTGAAATATTCCTTATCTTTTTAGCTTGAGGTATGCTCGCATCAGTAATTATATTCCCCTTCTTTTTAATTAAATTTTCAAATAGATATAGTTTCGAATTAAAATATTTCTTCATATTTTTATGATAATCTAAGTGATCATGAGATAAATTTGTAAAAATACCTAAATCAAATGTTAATCCATCTAGTCTATTTTGTTCTAATCCATGACTCGAAGCTTCCATAATTACAAATTCAATTTTTTTTTTCCATAACTTGTGTAGTATAGAACTAAGTTGAATAGGATCCGCAGTTGTATTGACAAGTGGTATCTTTTGATTCTTATATCTAAGACCAATCGTTCCAATTGATGCAACTTTTTTTGAATTAAGATTTAATATTTGGTAGTAAAAATCAGAAATAGATGATTTTCCGTTAGTGCCAGTTACAGCAACCAATTTTTTCGGTTTTTTGTATAAAATTTTGTAAGAGATTTCCGCTAATAGTTTTCTTACGTTCGGGTAAAACAAGAATAATAAGTTAGATCTTTTTTTAAATAATTTTTTTTCAGAAATTATTATTTTAGCTCCATTTTCGATAGCATCATCTATATAATTATTTCCATCAAAATTTTTTCCTTTAATAGCAAAAAAAATATCATTTTTTTTTACCTTTGAGCTTTCAAAAGCAATCCCAGAAAAAGTAATATTTCTGAATTTTTTATTAACATTAGGAATATAATTTTTGAGAAACATTGATTAAAAAATTTCAATATTTTGTGGCCAAAATAGGCCCAATTTTTTCAATAATTTGTCCTGTCACCTCGACTGCAGTCCATCCAGCAGTATTATAAGGAGTGCCCTTATATTTAATATTAGATCCATCCCTGAAATGATAAATATAATTCTCATTTGTTTTAGGTTCATCTAACATTACGGCTAAAACAAATTTTGGGTTTGAAGTGGGAAATACTGATACAAAAGAATTTATTTTTTTCTTTGTATAAATACCTGCAATACTTTTTTGAGCAGTTCCTGTTTTACCTCCTACCTCGTAACCTGAAACGTTTGCTAAGGAGGCAGTTCCCTCTTTTGTGGTTACAACCTTCCTTAAAATAGGTAAAATTTTTTTTGATACTTCGCTACTTAAAATTTTTTCTTTGTTAACCTTTTCAGCTTTCCTAATAAGTTTTGGGCTTATATTATATCCACCATTGGCTATAACTGAATATGCTCTGGCCAATTGAAGTAATGTTGTAGTAATACCATGACCAAATGATGAGGTAGCAAGTGAACATTTTCCCCAATTGAATTGAATTGGTATACCTATTTCCTCAATATCAAAATTAGTTTCTTCAAGAACATCAATTTTTGATAAAAATGATTTAAGTCTATCCACTCCCAATTTTTGACCTATTCTTACAGAGCCTATATTCCCTGAACGAATTAAAATCTGTTCAGCTGTTAAACTTGAAGGTATTTTATTGTCGTACTCACTTATAGGGAATCCCCCACAAGTTAAAGATTTTGGTAAATCAATAAATTTAGTTTCTGGTTTGATAATTTTTTTATCAAGAGCTGCAGCCAAAGTGAAAGTTTTAAAGACAGAGCCAAATTCATAAACACCTTTTGTTGCTCTATTTATAAAGTTTGTGTCTGTAATTTTTTTTCTTTCATTCGGATCAAAATCAGGCAAAGAAACTAGAGAAATTACCTCTCCGTCGTTTACATTCATTAATATTGCAGCACTTCCTATAGTTTTAAAGATTTCATTAAATCTACTTAATTCCTCTCTGATTAGATACTGAATATCTGTATCAACAGTTAATTTAATTGGGTTTTTCTTTTTTTTTAATTCTATATCTAAAGATTTTTCTAAACCTGATATTCCATTGTTATCTTCATCAATTTGACCAATAATATGACTAAATAAGTTTCTATGTGGATAAAGTCTTGTTAAAGTTTCATTAGGTATTATCGATTTATCACCAAGATTCATGATCTTTTCATATTCTTCATCTGAAATTTTTTTTTCAAACCAAAAAAATTTATCTTTATTTAATTTTTTTTCTATTTCTGTGAAATTTTTTTTGGGAAAAATATATTTTAAATTGATTAATAACTTTTTTTTATCAATTGCATGAACAGGATTAATTCCTATGTTTATTGAGCTTACAGTTTTTACGACAAATTTATTATTTCTATCAATAATATCAGCTCTATATAATTTTTTTGTAAAAGCACTACCTTGAATTTTTTTTATTGATTTTATATCTCTAGATCCAAGATGAATTAAATGAATTGAAAAAGTTAAAAAAACTAAAAAAAAGATAAAAAATATAAATGCAATTCTATTAAATTTTATATTAAGGTTAGACTGACTTTTGTTGAAATCAAACTTAAATTCAGTATCTTCTATTTCAAATTTTTTTTTGTTCACTATATTTAATTTTCAATTTTTTTAACGGTAAATTCTTTTAAATTTTTTTCTATTATTTCAATTTCTTTTTTTTTTTTGGCTTTAAATTCCTTTTCAAAATACTTATCTTTTAAATCCATCAATTTTTTTCCAGAACTCAAATAAGTATATTCAAACTTTATATCTCCATATTTTTTTTCTAGGACTGTAATATTTTCTTTAATGACAAAGATTTGATCATCGATCCTTTTCGTTGAATTCTTAATTAAAGCTGTGAATAAAACTAAAAATAGAATTAAAAATATTACAAAAGATTTATTCATAGTTTGTTTGACAAATTTTCAATTTGAATTAAATGCTCAAATTTTTTTAAAATATCTGTTTTAAAATCGTAAAAGTCCGTCTTTTTTATTACATACCTTAATTTAGCAGATCTAGACGGGATATTTTCATTTAATTCTTTTACCGAGGGAGTTTTTGGTTTTTTTTCAATCAATTTAAACAATGTATCTGGCTGTTCTATTTTAGGAACATATCGAGATATACTTCTATTTTCAGATAAACTTTTGAAAAAATATTTGACAATTTTATCCTCTAAAGAATGAAATGTAACAACAGCAAGTATGCCATCCTTTTTTAAAACTTTTGAAGCTGCTACTAAACCATGGATTAATTCACTTATTTCTTTATTTACAATTATTCTTAATGCTTGGAAAACTTTTGTAGAGCTATTTGTCTTATAATTTTTTTTTCTTTTGGTCTTTTCTATTAAATCAACCAAAATCTCAGTATCAATTTCTCTTTTTTTCCTCACTTCAATAATTTTTCGTGCGATTCTTTTGGCTTCTTTTTCTTCACCAAAAAATTTAAAAATTTTTTCTAATTCTACTGCCTCTAATTTATTAACAACATCTTTTGCTGAAAAGTCATTTATACCCATACGCATATTCAGCTCTCCAGTAGAATTAAACGACAAACCTTTAGACGGATCTTTAATTTGAGTATACGAATAGCCTAAATCAAAAATTATTCCTTTAATATTTTCATTTTTAATTTTTAGATCTTCTAATTGGCTAAATTTTTTATTTTTGAATAAAAATCTACCTTGGTAATTCTTTAAAATTGCATCTGCATTTTTTTGGCTTTGTAAGTCTCTATCAATAGCAATTACATTAGTATTTTTAAAACTTAAAATTTTTTTTGTGTATCCACCCTGACCAAAAGTACAATCGATAAATGTGCCACCATGTTGAGGGGAAATAATGCTAATTAATTCATTAAGCAGTACCGGATAATGTTTTGTAGTATCCGTTACCATGGTGGCATCCATTTATTTTTTTGAAGACCATTAATTTTTTTGTCTTCTTAAAAATGCTGGTATTTCAAGATCGTCATCATCTTGATCATTTTCTGTTGATCCTAATAAATCATCAGAAGTAGAACTTATATTATCAGAGCTAAAAAGATCCGGTCCTTCAGTGTCTACTCCAAATTCTTTCAAGTCACTAGCAGATGTCTCAGACGTATCCATTGCTTCTTGAGAGAATGATACCTCATGTTGTTCAGAAACATTTTCAACTATATTTTCAGCTTCTTGGTTTTTTAATAACTCTTCATGATATTGATTATTCACTGCATCTATCGACTCATTAACATTTTCAGAAACAACTTCATTTTCAAGTTTTAGTGCATTAGCACCATGTGATACTGGAGCTTGGCTATTACTTGAAAAATTAAAAGATGTTGTTGAACTTAAGTTTGAGAAGTCAGAATAACCTGGATTTCGATTTTGAATTCGATGAACCATATTAATTACTGATTTAGTCTCTGGTTGTTGTCCATCTAAAGATGTAGCAACTATTGAAACTCGTATTTTACCTTCTAACGTAGGATCTGTTATAGCCCCTATTATAACCTCTGCATCAGCCTCAACTTCTGATCTTATTTTATTAACTACTTCATCAACTTCAAATAATTTGAGATCTTTGCCACCAGTTATATTTACTAATAATCCTTTAGCACCTTTTAAAGTATAATCGTCAATTAAAGGATTGCTTATTGCCATTTCTGTAGCTTGCATTGCTCTGCCGTCTCCTTCAGCCTCTCCTGTTCCCATCATCGCTTTACCCATAGATGCCATTACAGTTTCTACATCAGCAAAATCCAGATTTATTATTCCTGGTCTCACCATAAGATCAGTAACACTTTGAACACCATGCATTAAAACATTATTTGAGAGATTAAAAGATTCCTCAAAAGTAGTTTGTTCATTGGCAATCTTAAATAAATTTTGATTTGGAATTACTATAATTGTATCCACATGTTTTCTTAATTCTTCAAGACCAATCTGAGCTCTTCTCATTCTTGATGGACCTTCGTATAAAAAAGGAAGGGTTACAACTCCGACAGTTAATATATTTAATTCTTTTGCTGCCCTTGCAATAACATGCGCAGCACCAGTTCCAGTACCACCACCCATTCCAGCAGCAATAAAAACCATATTGGCACCTTGTAAAATATTTACAATTTCATTTAAAGACTCATC